>Ga0181520_10003204_pt1 | contig 28992 bp, 26 predicted proteins | sample PEATcosm2014_Bin_29_FD_132451 | JGI IMG/M metagenome (GOLD analysis project Ga0181520, IMG submission 132451) | Peatland microbial communities from MTU Mesocosm Facility, Houghton, MI, USA - PEATcosm2014_Bin02_30_metaG | ecosystem: Environmental > Terrestrial > Soil > Wetlands > Peat | place...
TACTCACCCGTGCGCCACTTTACTCATGGATTGCTCCACTTTCTCGTTCGACTTGCATGTGTTAGGCACGCCGCCAGCGTTGATTCTGAGCCAGGATCAAACTCTCGTTTGAAACCTGATGTCACACCTCGCTGACGGAGGTCAGCTTGGTGCGACTTGCATCCGCGCTCGAAAGCGCAGGATGCCTTACCTTGTGAGAATGATCAAGCCAAACCTGATCACATCTCACGACTGGCACGTTCAACCAATTTGTCAAAGATCCTTACAGCTTTCCGCCTGAGCGGTGCCGTTTGGATCGAGGCCCAAGCTGTGACGCCGGGGTGTCCTCGAACTTGTTGCGCTCGCCGGGGTTTTGCGTCTGACCGCATCCCTCGGCGCTTTTGCGCGAACCTTCTAAAATTATCGAACTTTCATCTTCAAGTCAAGCTCAATCTTCATCTTCGCTTGAGGCCGCTCAAACTCGTTGTTGGCGTTGTTCCTCGACTGCGAATTCCGACTGACCAGGATGAGTAGAAGTCCCATTTCAGAAGCGTCGCACTGCGCAAAATATCAAAAATCAACCAGCAACATTCCGCCCGAGCCGCTAAGGCTCGCAGGAGAATAAACTCCTGGGTCCTGCAATGGCTTGTTCTCTGTGGGATTCCCTACAGGGGTTCAGGGGCAATTGCCTCACCTGACCCAGCGAACTAGCTTCCCACTTCCCTCATCGGGCAGGCCACACGGCCACCGGGAGGCTCCACTGCTCATCTGCAACTTTCAAAGAGTAGCACACGCTACGTCTTATTGCAAGCTGTGAGCGGTTCAACCACATGCCCCTTGCTGCAACTTTTCGAGAATAGCAACGAACCCGATCAAAAGCAAGCTCTGCGCCTGTGGAAAGCCGGCGTTTCTGTGGGAAACCGAGCTTCAGTGTCTTGGAATCAAGCCTAAGTCTGTGAGCCCATTGACGAAAAACTGCATGGCCAGGGCCACCAGCAGTAAGCCCATGATGCGGACCAGGATGCGGATGCCGGTTTCGCCCATCACCTGGCGCACCCGGCTCGCTCCGGCAAGCACCCAGTAGCTGACCAGACTGGTGAGCGTAATGGAGCCCAGAATGGCGCCCATCTCCCAATGCCAGAGGCGGGGCACCTGGCCCACCAACACCATGACCGACGAGATGGCCCCAGGGCCGGCCAGCATGGGTATGCCCAATGGCACGATCCCGGCGTCTTCCTTTGCCGCTGCCTCCTCGGTGTCGCCCGAGGCCTCCTGGGTGGGCGAGCGCCTGGCCTCGAGCATGTCCAGCCCAATCAGCAGCAGGATCAGTCCTCCGGCCACTTCGAAGGCAGGCAGCGTGATGCCAAACATCCTGAAGATAAGCTGGCCGCCCACGGCAAAGCCGGTAAGCACGATGAAGCAGGTGAGCGCGCCCTTCCGCGCCATCCGCTTGCGGCGCGCCGGATCGGCGCTTTCGGTGATGGCCAGAAACGAGGGAATGGCGGCGAAGGGATCCACCAGGAAAAAGATCGAACTGACCGCCAGCAACGAGAAGCGCACCAAGGGCGCGGTGCTCAGTTCATTCAGTGCCACCTCGGCTGGGTTGGTGAAGATCACCTCTTGAGGCTACCGCAAGACCTGGACCCGGTGTAAAGCCCGGATTGCAAGTGAGATGCGGATCCAACTTTCTTGCCGCGCAATTGAATCCAGCGGACGGCTGTCCTGGCCCGCTCTAAAATGGTCTCTTGCTCCCTGAAGACCAACGCGACCGTGTCGACGTAGTGCTTGTGTCCCCGCGCAACCCGCTCAATATAGGAGCGGCCGCGCGAGCGATGGCCAACTTCGGCCTTTCGAGGCTGAAAGTCGTCGCTCCCTACGCCCCTCACTGGCGCGAGGCCCGCTCGGCTGTGGGCGCCCCGGAACTGCTCCAAAGCGCTGAAGAGTCAACCACTTTGAGCGAGGCCGTTGCCGGTTGCACACTGGTGGTGGGCACCGGAACCCTCACCTATCGCAAGCCGGAGCAAACAGTGGCTGCACTCCCTGGCCTGGCGCCGCTTGTCCAGCGGGAACTGATGCGCGGCGGGCGCGTGGCCCTGGTCTTTGGCCCGGAAAAACACGGACTCACGCGGGAGGATCTCTCTTATTGCCATTTGCTGGTCGAAATCCCCACGGATGCCCGCCAGCCCTCGATGAACCTGGGGCAGGCCGTGGCCGTTTGCCTCTATGAACTGGCGTCCCGAGCTTTCCCGCCGGAAGAGCGCGCGACCGACGAGAGTCCTGCTGCGCCCTCCGGCGATCTGGAACTTCTGGCCGGGGTGGTGGAAGAAACCATGACGGCCGCCGGCTACTCCCCGCGCTCGATGCAAGAAGCAAACCATCACGACCTGCGTCTGCTTCTTCGCAGGCTGGCCCTCTCGAAACGGGACACACGACGCATTCTGGGGCTGTTCCGGCGCATTCTGTGGCGACTGAACCGGCCTCAGTGAAATGGGACTAAAAAGTGCATGGGCGAGTGTCGAAGTTACGTGAGGATATTCGGTCATCATTCTTTTTGCACTACGGTAACCAAATCCTGTTAGAGTTGCCGTCAAAGGTTGCCAATGCCATTCCTTTTGGTTTGTCTACGCAGAGTGTCTTTCGCTGGGGCAACGGCCCGGTTTGGGGCCATGGCCTTCTGCGGCGTGCTGGTCGTGACGTTGTTGAATCCGGGTGCATTCGCGCAACAGCCTGCGCCCGCTCCGCAGCCGAACACGGCGCAACAGCCTGACGCAGCCCAGGCTCCGGCAGCCGCACCACAGCAGAATCCGCAGGCCACGCCTTCTCAGCAAGCTCCGGCAGACGTTGCCGCTCCAACCGCGGCGGCCGCGACAGCGCAAGCCTCAAAGCCAGAGCACCCCCAGGCGGGCGGCATCACTGAGGAGGAGCTGAAGCAAATGCTGGTGGGCAAGCCACTCTATCTGCGTGGCGGCTACCTCGACAATACCCTCAGCTTCAACGAACATGGCGCACTGATCGGACACTCGCCGCAAGGCTCCTACACGCTCTGCGCCGTCCAGATCGACAAAGTACGCCTTACCAAGCACAAGGTTGAGCTCGAGGGGGCGCGCTACGGCCTGCACTTTTTGGGCGCTCTGCCCTACGAAGACCCAACCAAGGCCCTGGACCGGGTGAGGGTCACGCCCAAGAAGAAAGTGGTGAAGATCACCATCGACCGCGAGTTAGTGGTGACGCCCAAGAAGAAAAAAGAAAAGAGAAGCGGCAAGGCAGCGGACCAGACGGCTAAGGCCGGAACTACGCCACCGGCAGCAGGAGCAGCCGCAGCGACTGCCCAACCGGCGCCACAGCCTGCCCCCGAGCCGAAGGAACTCAGCGAGGCGGACGAGGCAAAGGCGGAGATCGCCGCCGCTCCCGTAGCGGAACGCCCGGCGGACCCAGGAAGCGTAACCACCACCATCTCACCGGCTCATGCCAGAAAACTCCTCGAGGATGCGCTCGACCGGATCTTAGCGCCCGGACTCGACGATCGCATGATGGCCGCCATGCCCGATTTTTGGAAGCTCTACTACCAGGCAGTGGCCGCCAAGACCGATTACCGGCCCAAGGATCCCACCGTGCTGCGTCAGAACACCGTGGACAAGAAAGCCAGGCTGCTTTCAACATTCGAACCGGAATCGAACGATTTCGCGCAGGCCAACGGAGTGGCCGGCATGGCCCTCTATCACACGGTAATCGGCGTCGACGGCAAGCCGGTAGAGATCGCGGTAGCCCGGCCGATCGGTTTCGGGCTGGACGAAAATGCCGTGGAGGCGATTCGCAAAGCCACCTTCGAACCGGCGATCAGGGACGGCAAGCCGGTCCCGGTTCTGCTGGACCTGGTTGTGCAATTCCGCATTTACTCGAAAAGAACGGCGGTCACCGGGAAGCAGGAGGCGGAAGACAAGCCGGCCGCACCACAACTCCCCGGGCCCTACAGCGTACAACACCCATAGATCAGGCTGTGTGGTCGAAAACCAGCTTTTGCTTCAGCACCGAGCCATCCGGATTGGTGATGGTGTAAGCCCATGTGCCAACTTTGCCGTTGGCGCTCACTGTAAAGTCGCCCCTGGTGAGTGTGCCGTCCGCATCCTTCTGCGTCTCATGCACTACGCCAGGCTCCTCAGTGTAGGAGTAGACGCTGGAGCTGCCCACAATCGGATACATTTTGCCGTCGGCCGCCCCCTTGAAGCTATAAGACACCTGGAAGCCGTTTTCAGTGGTCTCGTCCACTGAGAACTGGATGAGATCGGAAGTGTCGGAGGTCACTTTAATGATCATCACCATCAACTTGGGGCCGCCGCCGAAGTTGCATTTGGCCACGTTCAGCTTCCAGTTGCCGAACATTATGCCCTGGCCGGTAGACTGGGCCCGAAGGGCACCTGGCACCAGAACAAGAAGCGCCATGATGATCCAAATGCGTAAGGGAAAGTTCCTCATTGCGATTCCTCCTTGCATGCGTTGACGGCCAACGCAGCAGGCAGCCCGCACAGCGTTATGAAGCTAGGCGCGGAAACTGGCGATGGCTGTGACTCGTATCACCTAGAGAAAAGAGCAGTGCGTCAGAGCCTTCCAAATCCTGCCCTACAGAGGCTGCCATAGCTCCACCCGGTTGCCCTCCGGGTCCCATAACCAGGCGAATCGTCCATAGGGGTAGTCTTCGCGCTTTGGATCGATGCGCACACCCTCAGCGGCCAACTGGACCAGCAACTGGTCCAGATCGTCTACCCGGAAATTGACCATGCATTGCTGAGCGCCATCGCCGAAGTAAGGCGTGTCGAGCGGAAAGTGCGCAAAGACGGTGCTACCGGCGGACTCGGGACCGTCGAAGACCATCGATCCGGATTCTCCCGGCTGGATGCCGAGATGGGCGGCATACCAGGCAGCCAGGGCCCGGGGGTCGCGCGCCTTCAGAAAAATACCGCCAATGCCAACTGCTTTTGCCAAAATTACTCCCCCTCCCGCAGGATGTCTTCGAGCTTGGGCTTATGCTTGACCTCTCGACCGGTACGGGGCTCAGTATCCAAAACGCGCGCTGGCTTGGGTTGACCGATGCGCTCACGGGCGTTGGCCTTGACCGCCTTGGTGGCCGAGAATCGGGCTGGCTTGCGTTTTGTCATTGCAAGGATGAGTATGGAATAAATTGAGTCGGAGCGAAAGTCCCCCGACGACAGGTTCTTTGATGAGTTGAAGATCCGGAGGGCCGGACAGGGATGGAAGAGCGAGAGTTTTTCAACGAGACCACGGAACAACGGAAGCACATCCTCACCTGCCCCAAGTGCGGGCAGTCGGGTGAATATCAGGTTACCTGGGTGGTGCGGCGCAAACGGGCACAACTGCCGCGTGGAGCCGACGAGCGCGACCGGGCCCGGTTTGCCAAGGCGCAGTCCTATATGGTGCGCCGGGACGACAAACTGGCCTGCGCCAATGTACGCTGCCGCAAGCCCTTTGAAATTACGCAACTACAGTCGCTCGCGTTCTTGTCTGAGTAGGGTCGATTGGCAGTATTGGCGCAAGACATCCGGAAATACTGCTGAACTGGCGGTTTTGAATCCCACCTTTGGCAAAGTGGACAAAGGATGGCGCACCCGGCGATTGGACGTTCTGTTCCCGGCTTCTTCCCCTATATAGCACGCCCTTGGAGGCAGGGGTGCGTAGCCACGTGCCTCGAGGAAGAACCATGCACATCCCATTCTGTTTCACCGTCCCGGCCCGTCGCTCGGCCGCTCTGCTTGCCCTCATGGTTTCGCTTTGCGCTATTCCAGCCGTCTGCCAGCAAGCACTCATCCAATTGCCCAAGCCGCAAATCACCGCCGGCATGCCCTTGATGCAGGCCCTGGCCCAGCGCAGAACCACGCGCGCTTTCCGCGAACAGCCGCTCCCCCTGCAAACGCTCTCCAATCTGCTGTGGGCGGCTTTTGGCGTCAACCGGCCACGCGAGGTGAAGCCGGGACTGGGCCGGACTGCGCCCTCGGCCATGAACAGCCAGGACATCGAGATCTACGTGGTACTCGCCGAGGGAGTCTATGTCTACGAAGCCGAGGCAAACCGCTTGCGCCCGGTTGTGGCTGGCGATGTGCGCACCAAAATCGGTGCGCCTCCGGCTGGGATGGCAGCCGTCAGCCTGGTCTATGTGGCTGCGGTCAAGGACGATTCGGCCCCGGTCGATGTTGGCTTCATTGGCCAGAATGTCTACCTGTTTGCGGCCTCCGAAGGGTTGAACGCGTGGTTCTATGCGCTCCACGGGCAGCAGGATACAGCAGAGGTTGCGGCGGCGCTGAAACTGCCCGCTGAAAAACGCCCGCTCTTCGCGCAATCGGTCGGCTATCCGCCCCAGTAGGGCTATTTTCCCGATCGATTCAGATTTGCCGTCGCCGCGCGACGGGAGTAGCGCACAGACGGGGCGTGTCTCCGCGACGTTCTACTGGCGAAGGCCCGGCGGCATATGATTGAATCGAGTTATAGGAATGGCCGGGCCGGAGGTCTTCCGTGCGGCCCGTAAGGAGAGAAAAATGGCAAATTCCCTGCTTCCCCCCGAAGAGCGCAACCTGACTCCAGACCAGGTGGAAGCGCTGGACAACCGGCGCGACCTGGGTCACACATTTCTGGTTATCGCCGGCCAATTCGCAGTCATCGCCACCATTCTGCTGCTCTGGGTCGGCCAGGACCTCACGTACTCGCCGGGCTGGGCGCATCCCATCGCTTACTACTTCGCCATCGCCGTAGGGATCATCGTGGTCTTTGGCGTGGCCGGGATTGTGCTGCGCAGGGGAACGCCGCGGCTGGACTGAGCCCGTTCCAGGGTCGCGTCGGGACCCTATCCCTGCACTGAGCCACCTGCCGGTACCTACCGCTGCCGAAGACGGTGTAGCCTTGAATTTGCCAATGGCCGCTGCTTCCCCAAATCCCTCCTCTGCGCTGACGCCCAACCCGCGGCTGATCGACAATCATGGACGCGTCATTCACGATCTGCGCGTCTCCATCACCGACCGCTGCAACTACAAATGCGTTTACTGCCGTACTGGGGAAGTGGGAGCACAATATCCCGAACTCAGCATTGAAGAATACCTGCGGCTGATCAAGTTGTTTGTTGGCCTGGGCATCTCAAAGGTGCGGCTAACCGGAGGCGAGCCCCTGCTGCGGCACGGACTGGTCGAGCTGGTTCGGGAACTGGCTTGTCTGCGTACGCTTTGGGACGAGCCGCTTGACCTGGCGCTCACCACCAACGGTCATCTGCTGGACTCGCTTGCCGCGCCGTTGAAGGCCGCGGGCCTGAACCGGGTAACGGTGAGCATGGACGCCGTGGACGCAAACACCTTCGAGCGGATTACGCGGGTTCACGGCAGTTTCGAAGCGGTGCTGGGCGGCATTCGCGCCGCTCGCGCGGCCGGGCTCACGCCTCTCAAGATCAACTGCGTCCTGCTGCGCGGCTTCAACGATGACCAGATCGAGGGGTTTGCCCGGTTTGCGCGCGAAGAGGGAGTGGTGGTTCGATTCATCGAGTTCATGCCGCTCGAGGAAGGCCGCTTGTGGACGCCTGAAATCGTCGTCCCGCTCAAGGAGATCGCAGCTCGCATCGAGCGCGTGCTTCCCATGGTCGAACTGCCCCCGCGGGATGCCAGTGAGACGGCGCGGCGCTACACATTCGCGGACGGGGTGGGTGAGATCGGCATCATCGCACCTGTGAGCCAGGCTTTCTGCGGAGCGTGCAGCCGTGTGCGGCTCACCTCCGACGGCAAGATTCGCACCTGTCTGTTTTCGCAGGTGGAACACGATCTTTATGGCCGGTTGCGGGCCGGTGCATCCGATACAGAACTCAGCGCATACATTATCCGTATCGTTGAGGGCAAGCAGGCCCGCCATCACATCGGCGAACCAGGATTCTTGAAGCCTTCGCGATCCATGGTGCATATTGGCGGCTGACCGCAACGCCTGCTGAGCGCAAGTCTGGCGGCGTACTGAAACAACTTTGGCGGAATCGCCGTTTCTCCACAATGCTTATGGCCGGGTGTGGCAAAATGCACTAGAGACTCCCCGAAGGGTCAACAAATGAAGCCCGAGACGGAAGGCCACATCCCGCTCGAAGATTTACTTGTCTTCCACCAGCTGACGCGCTCGCTGACCGCGAGCTTCGATCTGGACACCATCCTGCGCACCATTCTCGAACACATGGAACGGATCATCGAGGCAGAGTTGTGGACGCTGCTGATGCGCGACGAAGCAACCGAGGAGCTCTACTACGCGATCGCCGCGGGCGGAGAACAGGCGGCGCTCAGCGGTCTGCGCGTGAAAGTGGGCGAAGGCGTGGCCGGGTGGGTGGTTGAGCACGGCGAAACGCTGATCGTTCCCGAATCGGAACACGATCCACGGCTGACGAAGGAACAGGCCGTCAAACCGCAAAGGGTGCGCTCAGTAATCGCCATGCCGCTGCGCGGGCGAAAGGGAACGCACGGCGTAATCGAGATTCTCAATCCGCGCGCCGACCAGATGACCGACTATACCATCGCGTTCCTGCATATTCTGGCCGACCACGCGGCCATCGCTATTGAAAATGCACGCGATGTGGCCTGCATTCAGCAGTTGACCATCACCGATGACACCACCGGTCTCTACAATGTGCGCCATCTCTATGATGTGCTGGGCCGCGAACTGGACCGCTGCAGGAGGTTTGGGCTGCCGGTAGGCCTGGCGTTTCTCGACCTGGACCGCTTCAAGCTGGTGAACGACGCCCACGGCCACCTGGTGGGCAGCGAGTTGCTGGCCCGCACCGGGCAGCGGCTCCAGGAGTTGAGCCGCAAGCAGGACTGGTGCTTCCGCTACGGCGGAGACGAGTTCGTCATCCTGATGCCGGAGACCGGCCCGCAGGCCGCGCTTGCCCAGGCCGGGGATTTGCTCCTCGCGCTGATGCAAACCCGCTTTCACTTGAAGAACGGGCTTAATTTGAGGGTGAGCGCCAGCGTGGGACTGGCAACCGCCCCGGTGGATGGCACTACCGTCCACGCCATCATCGGGGCTGCCGATGCCCGCATGTACACGGTGAAGAGCAATGGCCGCGGCCAGTTGCGCGGCGCCTAGGATTCTAGCGCCGTTCTCAATTCACGTTCATCGCCAAACACTTCGAAAGATCAAAAAATTGAGCATATTGTTACATTCCGTTTCACAGTAAGCCGGTAGACTGGCTCTCGTGGCCTACCACGAAGCTCAGGAGCGTACCACCATGGGCGCGACAAACGGCACGATCAAGCATTTCTGCGTCAGGCAGATGACCGTCGATGACATCCAATCGGTAATCGATTTGCAGATGCGTGCATTTCCCGGCCTGCCGCCGTGGAGGACCGAACAGTTGGTGCATCATCTCACGGTCTTCCCTGAAGGCCAGCTGGTCGTCTCTGACTCGACCGGCCGCATCCTGGGTTCAGCCAGTTCGCTGCTCATCGACTGGGACGATTACGCCGAGTCCGCCAACTGGTCATCGATCACCAGCGAGGGAACCTTCGATACCCACAATCCGCTCGGCAAGACGCTCTATGGAGCCGACATGGGTGTGGATCCCGATGAGCGCCATCAGGGCATTGGAACGCTTCTCTACGAGGCGCGCAAAGAGCTGATCAGGGAACGCGGGATCAAGCGGCTGCTCACCGGCGGCCGCATAGCCGGCTATGCCGCCGTCGCCGATGAGATGACGGCAAAGGAATACGTGGCCGAAGTGGTCGCCGGCAAGCGGCGGGATTCCGCCCTCACCTTCCAGCTTGAGAACGGGCTGGTGGTACTGGATGTGGTTCCAGGTTACATGCACGACACCGAATCTTGCGGTTTCGCCACGGTGCTCGAATGGCTAAACCCGGAGTACAGTTCCTCGGTCAGCCTGCAGGCGAGCTTGCAACATGCGGCGCTGGAACAGGCCGCCGCCGAGGCCATGCGCGGAACGCCCCGCCCACGCCGCGTCCGCATCGCCGCCGTCCAGTACCTGCTCCGGCCGATCAGCTGCATCGAGGACTTCGTCCATCAGGTTGAATTCTTTGTGCGCAGCGCCAAGGACTACCGCGCCCACTTCCTGCTGTTCCCCGAGTTCTTCACCATGCAGCTTCTCAGCTACATCAATGAGCCCGCCCCGGCCCTGGCCGTGCGCCGCCTGGCCCGGATGGCGCCCGAGTACGAGGCGCTGTTCATGCGGCTGGCCAAGGAAACGGGGATTTACATCATTGGCGGAACCCACCCCATCTTCCAGAGGGGCAAGGTCTTCAACGCCGCGCACCTGTTCACGCCCAACGGACAGGTCTTCCGCCAGAAAAAAGTCCACCTGACTCCCACGGAGAGCGGCCCTTACCAGCTCAGCCGCGGGCACGGCCTCTATCTCTACCACACCGACTTTGGCAACATCGCCATCCTCATCTGCTACGACGTGGAATTTCCTGAAGTGGCCCGCGTGATGGCTGAAGCGGGGGCCGAGATTCTGTTCGTTCCCTCCTGCACTGACGGCCGCGAGGGCTTCTGCCGGGTCCGCTATTGCTCCCAGGCCCGCGCCATCGAGAACCAGATTTACGTGGCCGTGACAGGCACTGTCGGCAACCTGCCCCTGGTTCCCTACATGAACACCAACTACGGCCAGGCTGCCATCCTCACACCCTCGGATTACTTCTTCGCCAGGGACGGAATCGCCGCCGAAGGCACCATCAATCAGGAGCAGATGATTGTCGCCGACGTTGATCTCGATCTGCTCGACGAGCAGCGCGTCAACGGCAGCGTCATCCCGCTGCAGGATCTGATCAAGGATGCCTATGACAACGTGGTTCACTTCTCTGACTACAAAGGGCAGAAGCCGGTCGCGGTAAACGCACAGAATGAGGCTGTCTTAGCAAAATAGCGCGGCCATCAGCGGGAAAGAACGCAGCCAGGGTTGTGCTGTTTTCGCAGATTGTTGGGGTGTGCCGAACCGCTCTATTCCTCTTCACCCGAAGGCTTTTCCACGATTTGATTGCCGGCCAGCCGTTCCAATTGATTTCGCCAGTCCAGCGACTCGACAAAGCTCTTCGACTCGCGCCAGTTGGGCTCGACGATGACGTGCAGTTCCAAGTAAACTCGCGTCCCGAGCAGCGACTCGATCTGCCGCCGCGCTTTGGTGCCGATCTCTTTCAGCTTGGAACCGCCTTTGCCGATCAGGATGGCCTTCTGCCCATCGCGCTCGCAGTAGATGGCCGCGGCGATGCGGGTCAGCGGCAGCCGGGCAGGCGTACCACTTTTTTTGCGAGGAGCCACCGGCTCCGGCTCCTCGAATTGCTCGATCACCACTGCCGAGGCGTAGGGAACTTCTTCGCCCGTCTCCACCAGAATGCTCTCGCGAATCAACTCGGCAACCATGAAACGTTGTGGCTGATCGGTGTACTGATCTTTGGGGTAGTAACGCTCGCCGGTGGGCAGGGTCTCGACGATCTTGCGCACCAATAGATCGAGGCCGTCGCGCTTGCGAGCGCTCACCGGAATGATCTGGGCAAAGTTGAACTGCCGGGTCAACGTATCAATCAGCGGCAACAGATGGTCTTTGGGCACAAGATCGATCTTGGTCAAGAGCAGAAACACGGGACAGTCGAGCTTGCGGATGAGACCGAAGAGAAATTCGTCTTCGCTGGCCCAGTTGGTGCGCTCGCGTTTGGGAGCTATGGAAGCCGCAGGCGCCTGGGACTCAACTTCCAAAGAGACCGCGGGTGCCCCAGGTCTCGCCTCTGGGACCTGGGATACAATTCCGGCGGCAGCTTCCAGTTGCACACGGCGGGTGGCATCCATCAGCACCAACACCAGATCGCGTGTCTCCAGGGCCTCATAGACCTCCTGCAACATGCGGCGATCGAGGTGCGAACCGGGCTTGTGTACGCCGGGCGTATCCACAAAGACGATCTGAGCTGCCGGATGCAAGCCTTTGCGCGCCGGTACCTCCACCACCCCGGCGATGCGGTTGCGGGTGGTCTGCGGCTTGGAGGAAACAATGGCCACCTTTTCGCCGGTCAGGGCGTTCATGAGCGTGCTTTTGCCGGCGTTGGGCCGGCCCAGAATGGCGACATATCCAGATTTCAAAGGTGGGTGACACTCCTGACTGAGTTTACGGCATTTTCGGTTTCTCCCCAGACTCCGGGAAAGGCTGGGTAACGATTCCTTTGGATTCCGCCATTTGCTGCGATCGTTTCAGATGGCAGTTCCCGAAGGGGCTTTTGCGGGCGGTGGGAAAACCCGCAGCCGCTCCACGCGGCGGTCGGTGGAGGCGACCACTTCCATGCGCAGGCCGACGGGTTCAAGCAGCACGACCTCACCGGCAAGCGGAATGCGCCCCTCGATCTCGCTGACCAGGCCGCCAAGCGTGGTGGCTTCGTAGGCGTCGTCGAGATCGCTCAGGCCGGCTGGCTCGCCGAACAGGTCCGCCAACTGATCGACCGGAAAGCTGCCTGGAACCAGCCAGACGCCGCCGGGCTCGCGCTGCGGCTCCTCAATGGGCGCGTCTTCCTCGTGCTCGTCGCGGATGTTGCCCACAATCTGCTCCAGCAAATCCTCGATGGTGACCAGCCCCGATACGCCCCCGTACTCGTCGATCACGATGCGCATGTGCTGCTTTTCGCGCTGCATCTCGCGCAGCAGCTCGTAGCCTCGCTTGGTTTCGGGAACAAAGACCGCCGGCCGCAGGATGCTGGCGATGGTGCGGGTACGGGCCTCTTCGTCAGTAATCTGCAGCAAGTCGTGGGCAAAGGCGATGCCGGTCACGTTGTCAAGCGAACCGCTATAGACCGGAACGCGGGAAAAGTTGTGCTCGCGCAGCATCTCAAGGAACTCTTCAAGGGTGATCGATACGGGAACGGCAAAGACCGCCGGGCGAGGGGTCATTACCTCGCGGACCAACTTGTCGCCGAACTCGACGGCGGAACGGACCAGGTCGCGGTCGCTCTCTTCAAGAATGCCTTCTTCTTCGCCGGCTTCAAGCAGCGCCTCCACGTCGACCGCAGTCTCCTCCGCGGGACTGGCCGGCTCTTCCGCCAGCGCCGCCACTGAGAAGACGAAGCGGACAAAGACGGTGATAGGCGTCATGAGCCAGAGCAGCAGGCGGATGGGCCAGACCAGCCGTCCAGCCCAGTGGCCGCGCGTACGGTTGAAGAGCAGCGATGGCAGAAGCTGGTTGCAAAAAACCACCACCAGCACCACGCCGAGAACGGCCTGGGCGATCTCGGCATAGCTCGGGCGCCCAAGGTGTGGACCGCGATCGAATAGAACCGCGCCGAATTCCAGCGCGATAATGCCCAGGGCCAGTTGTTGCAGCACGGCGGCGGAGAGGGCCGCGTGCTCGCGGCTCAGGCCGAGCTGCGGCTCGATTTGCTCCTCCCATGCGTCGAGGTTCTCCTGTACCTCGCGACTGAGGATCTTGCCGAATTCGGAGTAGACACGGCTGATGTACGAGGCCAGCGTCTCCACCACGGCCAACAGAAGAACCATAACGATGGCAAGCGCGCTCATGGCCGCCTGGCCTTTGCTGCACGCTTCGGGGCCGGACTGGCGGCGATGGAACGCAATGGGAAAGCGCGTTCAATCAGACCCTGCGGCAATCCTAACCGGGCCCGCAGAAGCCGCTCGCGGCGGGCCATTTTGCCATCATCGATTTCGTGGTCGTAGCCGGCAAGGTGCAGCAGACCATGCAGAATGAGCACCTTAATCTCCGTGGAGAGCGAATGGCCCTGCTCAGCAGCCTGCGCCAGCGCTGTGGTTACGCTGATGGCCAGGTCGCCGGCAATCTCTTCCGTTCCCACTCCCTCGGCCGGAAACGACAACACGTCTGTCGCCTTGTTCTTGCCCCGGAAGCGGCGATTGAGCCTGCGGATGGCAGCGTCGGTGGTCAGCAGAACGGTAACCTGGCCGCGCAAACGCACGGCAGCCTGCGCGGCGGTGAGAAAACGGCTCAGCGTGCGCGCAGTGGGCAGACGAAAATTGCGAGGAGTTGCCGCAGAGCTGGATGACGAAGAAGACACAACCATCCGTTTCGCTGAAGTTCTCTTCGGCGAAGGGTCGGGGTCCAGATCTGGATCGAGAAGGATCATCGTGCACGAGGCTCCGCTGCGGCGGACAGCCCCGCTTCATCTTCGATTCTACGCGAATTGCGCGGTTATTGTGGTTTTGCCGGCTGAAGCGCCTGCACCTGCGGCCGGTTTTCGCGGGCCTGCGGACCAACTTCGATGGCCTCGCCGAGTGCCAGCGGCAGCTCCTGCTGTTGCGGCTTGGCCGACTCATAGGCACGGACAATCCTCTGAACAAGGGCGTGGCGCACCACGTCGGAGTCCTCGAAGTGGCAGAAGTGGATGCCCTCTACTCCATCGAGAATGTTGATCGCGTCCACCAGCCCTGAGCGGCGCGGGTTGGGCAGATCAATTTGGGTTATATCGCCCGTAATCACCGCTTTGGAGTTGTTGCCGAGGCGCGTAAGCAGCATCTTCATCTGCTCGATGGTGGTGTTCTGGGCTTCGTCCATGATGATGAACGCATCGTTCAGCGTGCGCCCGCGCATGAAGGCAAGCGGAGCGACCTCGATGATGTTCTTCTCCAGCATCTTGTCGACCTTCTCCGGTTCGAGCAGGTCGTAGAGTGCATCGTAGAGGGGACGCAGGTATGGGTCCACCTTCTCTTGCAGGGAGCCGGGCAGAAAGCCGAGCTTTTCGCCGGCCTCAACCGCAGGCCGGACCAGGATGATGCGGCTCACTTTTTTGGCGTTCATGGCGGCCACGGCCATGGCCACGGCCAGATAGGTTTTGCCGGTGCCCGCGGGTCCCACGCCGAAGGTCATGTCATTCTGCTCGATGGCCTCGACATACTTGCGCTGATTGATGGAGCGCGGCTGCACAGTGCGCTTGACGCCCGCCGAGCGCTGCTTGCCGGAGTCGGACAGCGAGCGCAGCGTAGTGGCCGGATCGGCCACCACCAGGCGCAACATCCCGTTCAGTTCTCCGTTGTGCGGATTGATGCCCTGGCGGCGCAGCGCCTCGAAGTCCTGGAAGATGCGCTCGACCTTCGCCACGCCCGCTTCCGGTCCCTCCACATGCACGGCATCGGAGCGGAGATCGATCCGGACGCCAAGCGAGTTTTCCATCAGCCTTAGGTTTTCATCGCGAGTCCCGAACAGGGGCTCAAGATTGGGCGTGATCTCCAGAGCGATCTTCAAAGGTTTCGACGGCCTCCAGTGTGGCGTTGAGAAGTTGAGTTGAACCGGTCGCGGCTGAAAGCGGCTGCCGCCGGCGAGACGCTAGAAAACATATCGGCATATGCCGCAGCATTTGCACCGACGGCCGAGCCAGGCGCGAGGCTGCAACCGCGCGCATGGCGCCTGAGAGGATGAACTGAGTGAATTGGTTTTGCCGGGAACCTGCGGACATGGAGCGCGACCGAGCTGAAGCTCTGGGCTGCCTGGCGAAACCGCGGGTTGGCGTTGGCGACCAAATCCGGTATCTGCCGTTGAGAGTAGCGCCACCGGACCCGCGCGTCAATCCGCGGCGGAAGAATTTTTGGTGAAGGCTGTGCCTTGGCAGGTACCTGTCTGGGATCTGGCGACGGAGGAGCCTTTTCCCTTTTAAGGTAGCGTAATCTCACAACTGCCACTGTCATTTCACGGCGCATTGACCCGCGGCCCGGTTTCCCGTAGACTAGGAAATTGCGAGGGATGCGGCTGTGCTTGCATTCTGGCCCGCACAACTCACGAAGTTTAAGGAAGCGTAATGGCAAACCATGTATCGGCGCTCAAGCGCGCCCGCCAGACAGTAACCCGCACCGAAGTGAACCGCGCCAACCGCAGCCGTGTGCGCACCAGCCTGCGGGCGTTGCGCGAGGCTTTGGCCAAAGGTGACGTGAAAGCCGCCCAGGAGCAGTATCGCGAGACCGTCTCCACGCTCGACAAGAGCGTACAGAAGGGCATTCTCCACGACAACACCGTCTCCCGCTACAAGAGCCGCCTGAACGCGCGGCTGAAGGCTTTGGTCCTGGCCAAGGCGTAGTTCGCCAGAGCCAAACAAGGCTTGAGACAATCCGAAACATACAAAAGCGGTCGGGAGCAACCCGGCCGCTTTTGTATGTTTCCACAAAAGGCCGCGGAATCTCCGCATCAATCCAATCGCTCGAAGATTCCCGCTGCGCCCATCCCGCCGCCGACGCACATGGTGACCATCCCATAGCGAACCTGGCGGCGGCGCATCTCGCTGAGCAGCGTGGCCGTCAGCTTGGCGCCTGTGCAGCCCAGAGGATGGCCGAGGGCAATGGCGCCGCCATTCACGTTGACCCGTTGCGGATCGAAACCCAACACGCGCATGACGGCCAGCACCTGCGAGGCAAAGGCCTCGTTGAATTCGATGAGGCCGATCTCATCCAACGTCAGGCCCGCGCGCTTTAGAGCCTTGGGAACGGCGCTTATGGGGCCGATGCCCATCTCCTCCGGCAGACAGCCCGTGGCGGCGTAGGACACCAGCCGACCCAGCGGGCGAATGCCCAGTTCCCGCGCCCGTTCCGCTTCCATCAGAACAACCGCGGCGGCTCCGTCCGAGGTCTGCGAGGAGTTGCCCGCGGTCACCGTTCCCTGCGCATGAAAGGCGGGCTTGAGTTTAGCCAGGGCTTCCATTGATGTGTCCGCGCGCGGACCTTCGTCGGCAGCAAAAACTTGTTCGGTGACTACGGGCTTCCCGGCCTTCACACCGGGAACAGCCGTCGTGACTGTCACCGGGATCAGTTCGTCCGCGAAGCGTCCGGCAGCCTGCGCGGCCAGGGCTTTCTGATGGCTGGCCAGCGCGAAAGCGTCCTGATGCTCACGCGAGATGCCATAGTGGCGGGCGACCCGCTCAGCGGTCAGGCCCATGGTCAGCAGCGATGCGGGGTAATGCTCGGCCATATACGGATTGGGACTGGGCTTGAGTCCGCCAAAGGGAAGCAGACTCATGGTTTCCGCGCCGCCGGCCACAACCACGCGATCACCGCCGGAGCGGATGCGCAGATCTGCCAGCGCAATCGCCTCAAGACCTGAGGAGCAAAGCCGATTGATGGTCACGCCGGGAACATCCACCGGTAAGCCAGCGCGCAGCGCGGCCCAGCGGGCGATATCCCAGCCCTGTTCGCCCTCCGGCTGAGCGCAACCCAGAATCACGTCGTCGATTTCGGCTCGATTCAGTTCCGGAATCTTGTCCAAAGCCCCGCCTAGAGCGATTGCGGCGAGGTCGTCGGGGCGGGTGGTGGAAAGAGCGCCCTTGGGGGCGCGGCCAACGGGAGTGCGAACGGCGCTGACGAGAACGGCTTCCAGCATGGGAGATGCTCCTTGAAGTACGCGTGAGCCTGGCACGGCAAACACCTATTCCGCCATTTCAAGCACGATCCAGGCGCTCTTCGCATAGAAATGGTAGATGGTGCGGTGGTCGACAACCGAGTCAGCCAGCGCATCGTGATCCACGAGCGGCGGCCGACGCGCCAAGCCGGACTGCGCCTCGTGGACCTGTTCCGGCGATGCGGGATCGATGCCCCAGTTAAAGCCAAGAACGCCGGTCGAGTCGTGGGCCTGCAGGCGCTTTGCCTCCGGGACCGAAGCCAATTCCAGGGGCAGCGCAGAACTGCTGGCAAAAAAGACCAGCAGTGAAACCGTTCCCTGCACCGAGCACAGGACGGCCCAGTCCGACGAACCGGCTCGCTCAAGACTGGCATGAACTACATTCTCCGGGTGATGGGCCTCGTAGGTTTGCGGAATCAGGCAGCCGCGCCGGTTGAGCAGGCCTTGAACCGCCGCAGGCAATCCGGGGAACGAACTGACCGGAAGACGGCGGATGACATAGGGAGTCGCATGGCCAGCCACGACGATCTGGCCGGACTCCGTGAGGGTCGACGGTCTCTGCACCGGCGGAAGCAAGGCGCTCTGGCCCCTCGCCGGGAAGGTTCCCAGCGCCAGAGACACAATCGCGAGCGGGATGAAGATGGCCTTCATGGTTAATTTCGCAGCGGCTTGCCGGTCTTTAGCGTAAAAGCAATCCGCTCTTGCGTCTTGCGCTCGCCGCAAAGGGAAAGAAATGCCTCCCGCTCCAGATCCAGCAGGTACTGCTCGCTCACTGGCGCTCCCGCAGTTACGCGGCCACCAGCCAGAATGTATGCAACCCAGCGGGCAACCTTCAGATCGTGTTCGGAGGCATAACCGGCCTCGCCCATGAGAAAGGCTCCTGTCTCCAGCATGGCCAGCGCCGCAGTTCCGGGAGCGGGAATCTGCGTGCGCGGTTGCGGAGCGGTATGGCCGGTCTCGGCCAGTGCCGCAACCTGTGCCTTGGCATCCAGCAGCAGCCGCTCGCGGTTCATGGTGATGCGGTCCGCCGCGGCCAGCATGCCGAGTGGCCGTGCCTCGGCCGCAGAGGTGGAAACCTTGGCCAGTGCGATGGTCTCGAATGTCCGCCGGAGTGCCGTGGCCAGCTCGGCCGACTGGGCAAAGCGCGAAGGCGGATCACGTGGATCGGGCGGAGCCAGCGCGGCAGCCTGATCCAAGGCGCGCAACAGCATTTCCTTGGTTCCGCCTCCGGCTGGAATCAGGCCCACGCCAGCCTCGACCAGACCGATATAGGTCTCTGCGTAGGGCTGCCGTCGCGCGGCGTGAAGGCAGATCTCCGCGCCGCCGCCAAGCGTAAGGCCAAACGGCGCAGCCACCACCGGGCGTGGGCAGAACTTGATGGCCGCCGTCATCTGTTGGAAGCCGTTGATGACTGCGGCCAGCTCCTCCCACTCACCCTCCTGCGCGGCCAGCAGCAGTTGCATCAGGTTGGCACCCACGCTGAAGTTCTCGCGGTCGCTCGCAATCACAAACCCGGCAAAGTCGCGCACCGCATCCGAGGAGGGATTCAGCACTGCGGAGATCAGAGCCAGCACGTCACCGCCGATTGCGTTCTTGAGCGAGTGGAGTTCGATGCAGCCGATGGCATCGCCGAGATCCACCAGTGATGCGCCTGCGTTCGAGCGGACCACCCCGCGCGAACGCCGGAAATCCGCAATGCTTGCGTGACCGGGAACGATAGCAACGGACTCCAGTTTGCCCTTGTCCGGCTGGAAGCATTCCCTTCCATCCTGCGCGTACCAACCGGGCTGCCCGGCCGCCAGCAGAGCCTCGACGCGGGGACTAACCGGCAATCCCAGCGACTTCATGCGGTCAACCGTCGAGGCAACCCCGGCGGCATCCCACATTTCAAACGGCCCCAGTTCCCAATTGAATCCGGCGCGCATAGCTTGATCGATGGAGGGCGCGTCGCCAGCGACTTCGCCGATGCGGTCGGCGGCAAAGTTCCACAGCGAGGCCAAAAACGGCCACAGGAACTTCGCTGCCTTATCCTTTGCCGGGTCATTCGCCAGCAGCAGCCGCAGGCGTTCCGGCAACGTCGCCGCGTTTTTTGCCATTTCGAGCGAGGGCAGAGCGGGTTTGGCAGCGGGACGGTACTCGAAAGTCGCCAGGTCGAGCACCAGGCGCAGATCTTTCCCATCGGCGCCGCGGCTCTTCTTGTAGAAGCCCTGACCGGTCTTGTCGCCGAGCCAACCACGCTTCACGATCTCTTCCAGAACTGCGGAAAAACCACCCTGCGTCACGCCTTGAGGGAAGTTTGCGGCCACATGAGCCAGAATGTCGATACCCACCAGGTCGGCCAGCCGGAAGGTTCCGGTGCGGGGCCAGCCGATGGCCTGGCCGGTCAGTACGTCCACCTCTTCGATGGTCAGCCCCTGTTGGAGCATGAGCGTGGCTGCCGTGAACATGACGGCGATGCCAATGCGATTGGCGATGAAGTTGGGCGTGTCGTTGGCAAAGACGACCTGCTTGCCCAGGGCGCGGTCGGCAAAGGCGGCAAAGGCGGCCACCGCGGCGGAATCGGTCTCCGCGGTAGGAATTACTTCGAGCAGCCGCATATAGCGCGGCGGATTGAAGAAGTGGGTCCCAAAGAACCGCTCCCGGCGGGCGGCCAGCCCTGCGGCGATCTGGTTTACGGGCAATCCGGAGGTATTGGTGGTAAGCACGGCATGGGCAGCAAGGTGTGGCACAACACGCGCCAGGAGGGCCGTCTTGATGGCCAGATTCTCGGCGACGGCTTCGACCACCCAATCGCACTGGGCCAGTTTGGGCAGATCGTCCTCAAAGTTGCCGGGAGTAATCAGCGCCGACAGCGAAGGCTCATAGAAGGCGGCTGGCTTGGCCTTGCCGAGAGCGTCGAGCGCAGCCAACGCCAGCCGGTTGCGCGGCTCCGCATTTCCGTCCTTTGGAACCATATCGAGCAGTAGCGTGGGAATCCCGGCGTTGGCCAGATGGGCGGCAATGCGGGAACCCATGGTTCCGGCACCCAACACAGCGGCGCGGCGAACCAGAAATGGCTGGGCGGCTAAGCCTGAGGCGAGAGTTGCGGCCGGGGCGGTCGTGCTCATGCGGGCTCTCCCTGCGTGGGTTGGCTGGGAATCCATCTTCCACGCGGAAACCATGGAAGCATACGGAAGAACGCGGGGCTGGGTCAAGGACGAAGAAAGATAGCCTAACCCGACCGGCGCTAAAGCTTGCTTCGAAGGTGTTCAAACACGACATATCCGATCAGCGCGGAGATCATGGCGATGACGAAATTGGTCCCTGTAAAAATGTCATGAAGGGCAAATGCCAGGCTCTTTCCAGGCCCGTTGGAAACGGTAAACTCTCCCATCAATAAATTTGAATAAAAAAGAAAGATAATAAACGCGATCTCAATCACGGCCCGCAGGACGGGGATTAGGCGTCGACGATTTGGCCGGTCATCTAGCATGAAGTTTCCATGGTATCAAGAATTGATGAATTGATCGGCGCCATTCAATCCCCTGGCCTTTGCCGGAATCGTCCTGCCGCCCCGAGACTGACCCCGGCGTTCCCAGTCAGCAGGCTACTGGTTTGACCCCCTCCGGTCGAGGGCACTAGCTTGGAAGAGTGCGGGAGCGTGCGGTTGCGCTCTGGAACAAGGAGCATGGATGCGAAACAGGATTCTTCCGTGGTTTTGGAATGGGATTTTGGCTTTGACGCTGGCAGTTATCTCCTTTGCCGGCGCGCAGGCCCAGGACCTGAAGAGTTTCGAGCAGAAGACCACTACGAAAGTGCTGCCGAACGGACTCACGCTGATCGTCTGCGAGCGGCCTGAAGCGCCTGTCTTCAGTTATTCCACCTTTATTGACGCCGGCGACGTGAATGACCCCTCGGGCGAGAGCGGGTTAGCGCACATGTTTGAGCACCTGGCCTTCAAGGGAACCAGCCAGATCGGCACCAGGAATTACGCAGCCGAGAAGATTGCCCTGGCCAAGGTGGAGGCGGCCAACAATGCCTACGAAGCCGAGAATCTGAAGGCCGTGGGCCGCGACCCGCAAAAGCTGGCCAGTCTGAAGAAGGCCTTCCTTGATGCCCAGGCCGAGGCGCATAAATACGTAATTCCCAACCAGTTCACCGACGTGGCCGAGCGCAATGGGGCCGAGGGCTTGAACGCCGAAACAGCGCTCGACGATACGATGTTCTTCTGGTCGATGCCGGAAAACCGTCTGGAACTGTGGGCATGGCTTGAGAGCAGCCGCTTGGCCGACACGGTGCCGCGCGAGTTCTACAAGGAACGCGACGTGGTAATCGAAGAACGACGGATGCGCACCGACTCCAACCCCATTGGCCGTCTGATCGAGCAGTTTCTGGCCACGGCCTACGTAGCGCACAACTACGGCCGCAGCAGCATCGGCTGGCCTAGCGAGGTGAGCCAGATAACTGCCACGGAGGCGATGGAATTCCACAAGAAGTATTATGTGGGGGCGAATATCGTTGTAGCGGTGGTGGGCGACGTGAAGGCGACCGAGGCCCTGCCGATGCTGGAGAAGTACTTCAGCCGGGTTCCCGGTGGACCCAAACCGGAAGAGATGACCACGGTTGAACCCAGACAGTTTGCCGAGAAGACGGTCACCATCCGTGAATCGACACAGCCGTTTTACATCGAGGGCTACCACCGGCCGGATTACCGCGATCCGGACGATACGGTATACGACGCGATCAGCGATATCATGTCGAACGGGCGGGTCTCGCGCCTCTACCGCAGCCTGGTGCGCGACCAGCAGATTGCCGCGGAAGCGGAAGGCTTCAGCCCATTTCCCGGTGACAAGTATCCCGGACTGTTCGCGTTCTATGCCGTTCCCGTGCCAGGGCATACGCCGGCCGAGATGCGCGACGCCATCCACAAAGAGATAGAGAAGCTGCGGAGTACGGACGTAACCGACGATGAGCTGGCAATGTACAAGACCCGCACCCGCGCTGACTTGCTTCGCGGCCTGGCCGACAACCAGGGGCTGGCCAACACGCTGGCCGAGTACCAGACACGCTACGGCGACTGGCGCGAACTCTTCCGGCAACTGGACCGGGTGGACAAGGTGACCAAGGCCGACATTCGGCGCGTAGCCAACCAGGTATTTGTGCCGAGCAACCGCACCAGCGCCGAGATCGATACCGAAGCTCCGGCAGGCAATTCAATGAAAGATGGAGGTGCAAAGTGAAGAGCCTGTCTATGAAAATCGCTTCCCCGAGTTTTTCCGCAGCCTTCATGGCGGGAGCAATCTGTTTTGTCCTTTTTGCGCCCATCGCGCTCAACGCCCAGCAAAACAAGCCCTGGGAGAAGATTCCCATACCCAAGCTGCATGACTTCAAACCTCAGCAGCCCAAGCGCATTGAGCTCAAGAATGGGATCGTCCTCTTTCTGCAGGAGGATCACGAATTGCCGTTCGTCTCCGGATCAGTACTGATTCCAGGCGGTTCGCGCGACGAGGACCCCGCCAAAGTGGGTTTGGTGGGTCTTTATGGGCAGGCATGGCGGACCAGTGGCACAGCCAAGCTGGACGGCGACCAACTGGACAACCTGCTTGAGGCCAAGGCTGCACACATTGAAACCGAGGGCGGCGAGGACTCGACTGCTCTGGCGTGGGACTCGCTCAAGGGCGATGCGGACCAGGTTTTTGCACTCGCTTTGGACTTGCTGCTGCACCCCAAATTCAATCCCGAAAAGCTCGAACTGGCCCAGCAACAGGCAGCCACGGCCATCGTCCGTCGCAACGACGATGAATCGGAGATCGCCGAACGCGAGTCGGCCAAGCTGGTTTACGGAGCCAACAGCCCTTACACGCGTCAGCCCGAGCTGAGCACCATCGGCAGGGTCACCGTGGACGATCTGAAGTCCTGGCACGACCGCACCATCGGCGGCAAGCTGATCGTGGGCATCAGCGGCGACTTCGACCCGGTGGCGATGGAGGCAAAGCTGCGCGCGGCCTTTGAGGGTCTGCCACCGGTGAAGCCCACGCCGGCTCGCAACGACGTCTTTGCCGGACCCACGCCGGGCATCTCCTTCATCGACAAGGAAGATGTGAACCAATCCAACGTGCAGATTATGGGCCTGGGCACGGACCGCCACAATCCCGACGTTCCCACGCTCGCGGTCATGGACGAAATTCTGGGCGGCAGCTTTGCCAGCCGGCTCTTCCAGAAGGTGCGTACCGAACTCGGACTGGCCTATGAGGTGGGGGGCGGCATGAGCTTCGCCTATGACCATCCGGCAACCTTCCGCGTGGTGGTGCTCACAAAAAGCGCCTCCACTGTGGACGCCACCAGGGCTACACTGGCTGAGATTGCGGGGCTCACCACCAAGCCCTTTACGCAAGAGGAGCTGGACCGGGCCAAGGACAACATCCTTAACTCATTCCTCTTCCGATACGACACCAGGGACAAGGTGCTGGCCGAGCGGGAGCGGCTGGAGTTTTACGGCTATCCGGCAGACTATCTCGAGCGCTATAAGGCAGGTCTCGAAAAGGTGACGCTGGCCGACCTGAACGCGGTGGCAAAGAAGTACATTCATCCTGAAAAGCTGGCCCTGCTGGTAGTGGGCAACGAGCCGGAGATCAAGCCGGGACTAGACGAACTCAAGCTGGGGCCGGTGCACGTTGTCGACATCACCATTCCGCAGCCCGGCAAGCAGCCTGGCCAAACCGGCTCGGCGGAGACGAAGCAGTGACTCAGAACAGAGAAAGCGCAGCAGGGCAAGTTTCAAAGCTGGCAGTGGTCATCATGGCGGCGGGCAAGGGGACCCGGCTCAAATCGGGCCGGCCCAAGGTACTGCATGAGATCGGCGGCAAGCCGCTGTTAAGCCACGTGATCGCCGCAGCCAGCCAGGTTGTGGCTCCCGGCGACATCTATGCCGTCGTGGGTCACCAGGCGGAGCTCGTGAAGGCAGCCGTGGCCTCCAGCGGCATCCGCTTCGTCGAGCAGGCCGACCAGCGCGGCACCGGCCACGCAATCCAATGTGCCCGCGAAGCCATCGCCGGCTACGAGCACATCCTGGTGCTTTCCGGCGATGCACCGCTTATCCGCCCGGAAACAATCAGGCAAGTCTGGGAATTCCACCAGGCCGAGCAGGCGGCGATGACCATCCTGACCGCCGCTCTCGAGAACCCCACCGGTTATGGCCGCGTTCTACGCCCCTCACCGGGATCGCCTGAGGTCGAGGCTATCGTCGAGCAGAAGGCGCTCACCTCAGAGCAGCAGTCCCTCCGTGAGATCAACTCCGGCACCTATGCTTTCAGGACTGCGCCGCTTCTAAAGCACCTCGGCGAGCTTACCGCCGACAATGCCCACCGTGAGCTCTACCTCACCGATATGGCCGGGCTGCTTCGCGCTGCCGGTGAGCGGGTGGTCGCTATTCAGGCATCTCAGGCGGCTGAGGTGCTGGGCGCCAACACCATTGCCGAGCTGGTTGCCCTGGACGCGAAGCTCCGCGCCGCTACCGCCAGCCGCCTGATGGCCGCGGGCGTCACCATCTTCCGGCCGGAAACCTGTGTGATCGATGCCGAAGTCGAGATCGCTCCCGATACAATCATCGAGCCTTTTGTGCAATTGCTCGGCTCCACGCGCATCGGCGCCGATTGCCTTATCCGGTCTTACACGGTCATTGAAAACTGTACCCTGGGCGATTCAATCCTGGTTCGTCAGAGCTGCGTGCTGGCCGAGAGCGTGGTTCGCAATGGAGCCAAAATCGGTCCCTTTGCTCACCTGCGTCCGGGCAGCGAAATTGGCGAAGATGCCCACGTGGGCAACTTTGTTGAAACCAAGAAGACCAAGCTGGGCAAGGGAGCAAAGGCCAACCACCTAACTTACCTGGGTGATGCCGAGGTGGGCGAAGGAAGCAACATTGGCGCCGGGGTGATTACTTGCAACTACGACGGCGTCCACAAATACACCACAAAAATCGGCAAAGGGACCTTTGTGGGCAGCGACTCCACTCTGGTCGCGCCGGTAACAGTAGCAGATGGAGCTTACGTCGGCGCCGGTTCCTGTATCACCAAGGACGTGCCGGCTGGTGCTCTCGCTGTGGGACGGGCTCGCCAGATCACAAGGGAAGGCTGGGTCGCAGCCAAACGCGCCCGGCAGCAAACCTCGGAATAGCCTGGTCCCTGCACTGTGCGGCTGGTTCGTTATCAGCAATGGAGTCAATGGTTTGGCAGGAACTAAAACGTCGCCCCCTTTCCGTTTCTGGTTCCAAACGCAACAGGATAGCCTTATATTGTTGCGCCCTTGTCACACGAAAGTGCATCCTCTGGAGAAGGGTTGAAGATAAAGCTGGGTAAGCGCTTACACGGAGGCCGCCTAGGCAATCAATCACCTATTGTAGAATTCGAGTCATTTTGGCATGAATCTGGATCGGATATAGCGAAGGTAGTAATTTTGATATGGTACTATTCGCTGTGTTTTTTTGTATCCGATCTAGTTCTGGCAGACTAGCTAAAGAGTCGGATCGGTTCAGGAGAATGCGTCTTCGCGGCAATTGCCATAGCTGGCGAAGAACGGCGGGAGGAACAGGCTTGGCATTGAATCTGGCGGCAATGGGATCGCCGGACCCCGCGGCGAATTCACGCGCAGAGGCAGAAGCACGCGCGGCCGCGGGACCGCGCCGGCCGGCACGGATTCTGGTCGTGGACGATGAAGCGCACGTTCGGACCATGATCGGCGCCACCTTGGAACGCCATGGATATGAGGTGTTGTTGGCCTCCTGCGGCCATGATGCGCTCGATGCGCTGGATCGGTTCACCTTTGAACTGGTGCTGACTGACATCGTGATGCAAGACTTGAACGGCATTGCCCTGCTGGAACGCATTCACGCGCAGCAACCGAACCTTCCCGTGGTCATGGTCACGGCAATTCACGACATCAGCGTGGCCATTGACACAATGCGCCGCGGCGCCTATGACTATCTGCTCAAGCCCTTCGAGCGCGAACGTCTGGTGAGCACGGTACAGCGCGCCCTCGAACACCGGCAGGCGCTGCAGGAGAGCCACAACTATCAGCAGAGCCTGGAGCAGGTAGTGCGCGCCCGGACGGAGATGCTCCGCCAGGCCATGGATGATTTGGAACACTCCTACGACGTCACCCTGGAGGCCCTTGGCGACGCGCTGGACCTGAAAGATTCCGAGACCGAAGGGCACTCCAAACGGGTAACCGCTTACACGATTGCGCTGGCCCGGGCCATGGGCATCAGCCCGGCTGAGATCAAGGTAATCGCAAGGGGCGCCTTTCTGCACGACATCGGAAAGATGGCGATTCCCGACGAGATTCTGCGTAAACCCGGCACTCTTACCCCGGAAGAGCGGGACGTCATGCGTGACCATTGCACACGCGGCTACCACATGCTGCGTAAAATTCCATTTCTTAGCGAAGCGGCGGAAATTGTCTTCTCCCATCAGGAGCACTACGACGGCAGCGGCTACCCAAGCGGGCTGCACGGGAACGAGATTCCCATCGGCTCCCGGATCTTCGCCGTCGCCGACGCTTTGGACGCCATCACGAGCGACCGTCCCTACCGCAAGGCGCACAGCTTCGACGCGGCGCGCGAAGAGATTCTGCGCTGCTCTGGAACTCAGTTCGATCCTCGCATTGTGGAGGTCTTTCTCAAGATTCCCAATGAGCTTTGGCACGAACTGCGATCCGAAATTACCGGTCAGAACAAGCCATTCTCGACATTCGATATCGCGCACACACCCGTCCCACCGACGTCTTAGACCCGCTTCCCGAAAGTCACTTTCAGGAGCAGATACCATGCCCGCTCTTTCCGCTGTTGAGGCCGCTTCCTATCTGAGTACCCTGCCAGCATGGCAGGTCGTGAAGGGTGAACTGGTGCGAACCTTTCAATTTGGAGATTTCCGGGCCGCACTGGCCTTCGTGAACCGGGTGGGCAACTTGGCGGAAGAGGCCGGTCATCACCCGGACATCGACATCCGCTACAATCGAGTCCGTCTGAGCCTGGTGACCCACGACGCCGGTGGGCTGACAAAGAAGGATTTCGATCTGGCAGCACGCATAGAAGGCTGACCCGGCGGCATCCCGTCCAAATTCGGTCCGCGCGCACCGCAATGTGAGACGTCCAGGTCGCGGCGACTAAGATTCGTCGGTGGAATCGTCGCCGGAAATCCCATTTTGTGAATTTACGGGTTTCTCCCCGGCTTGGCGGAGCTTTTTCAGGGTATTTCTGTACCACCAAGCTGCTGCAACACCCCCGGCTACCGCCGAAGTTGCTGCAATAATTCCCAGTTTGAGCCAGCCGGATGGCGCGGCGGCCGGCGTCTGCGAAGGTGAAGAAGTATCAGATTCCACATGGTTTGTCATGCCAGACACGGGGCTTTGGCTTGGCTGTTCCAGTTCCCTGCCTCCAAAAGTAGCCTACACATTAGTAGATGCAGAAACACTCGGAAGGATCACACGCCGACTTTTAAAAATAATTTCGATTTTTGTATTTGACTCCAACCGAATCTATGCTATCGTGTATATATTCCAGTGATGGAGGTGGTAGAAGCTACCGCTCCGGAACTGGAAGTAAGTTGCGTCACTGGCCTCCCGGCACGAACAGCAAGACCGTTCGTGCCGTCTTTTTTTGTGCCAGGCACGACCGCGCAACTCCTCGTCCGTTGTTCTCCGCGCGTCCCGATTCACTCTCATCTCAGTTCCGGTTAGAATGCGAACTAAAGGGAGTTGCAATGAAAAACCTGATAAGCCGCCGCTGGGTTTTTGGCTTGGCCGCCTTTGTCCTTACAGCGGTCAGCTATGCACAGTGGTCGAACCCGGCTGACGATGTTCCCGCCTATCACCCCTCTGCCCCGCTCAAGGTGAGCGCTTTGCCGCCCATCCTGGTTGGGAGCGAGTTGACGGGCGAGCACTTCCGCTATCCTTGGCAGGTACATGTTTACCAGCAGGTTGCCAAGGTGAGCGGCGTAGTTTACCAGCTTCCTTGCAACTGCCGTTGCGACCGGGCGCTGGGCCACACCAGCCTGCGCAGTTGCTTTGAGAATGCCCACGGCACCGAGTGCTCCACCTGCGCCCAGGAGGGTTTTCTCGCATACCGGATGACCAAGGCCGGCAAGACCCCGGCGGATATTCGCGCCGCCATCGCCCGCCACGAGTACGAAAGCATCGATCTGAACAAGCAGTAGGCCGGAGTTCGGCGAAATTGGAATTGGCGTAGAATTGGGGATGCAGCACGAGCCAGTTGGCCCGGCTCGCACTCAACCTGGGTCACCGGCGCAAGGCTTTCGTCGCTGGGATGGCACATGTGGGGGCGTCACGGTTTCGACGGGATCGATTGCGGCTTAGGAGTCATGTCAGGGTGTGGGCACCTGTAATCGCCTGCAAAACAAAAGTTGCCAACGACAATCTGGCACTTGCAGCTTAATTAAATAAGCTGCCGTCCTCCACGGCTTCGCCTATGGGCTGTGAGCGGACGTCATACAGTAGGCTGGCGTGAGCAGCTCGGTCCGTGTTGCTTGCGCGAGATCATCGGACTAGTTTTCGGCGCATCTTGTCCGTTCTGAGTGCCGGGGGCGAAACCAAAAGGAACCGGGCAAAGCATGAACACTCCTGGCTGACAGCGATTTCGGACGCGGGTTCGACTCCCGCCGCCTCCACCA
>Ga0181520_10003206_pt1 | contig 28988 bp, 27 predicted proteins | sample PEATcosm2014_Bin_29_FD_132451 | JGI IMG/M metagenome (GOLD analysis project Ga0181520, IMG submission 132451) | Peatland microbial communities from MTU Mesocosm Facility, Houghton, MI, USA - PEATcosm2014_Bin02_30_metaG | ecosystem: Environmental > Terrestrial > Soil > Wetlands > Peat | place...
AACCGCCCGCCTGCCCCTTGGATTCCCCTGGTTTCCCCGGTTGCCTGTCGCCAGTTCCCTGCTCTCCTACTCTTCCCGCAGGACTTCCAATGGCCTCAATCCAAGAATCCGGTAACTGGCAATCCAGCCCGTGGCCGTGGCCAGCACCGCGGTTCCCAGCAATGCAATCAGCGTTGCGCGCCACTCTAATTGAAAACCTACCTCCAGCTTGCGCAGTAACACCCGCGTCAGCAGATTGGCGAAGACCACGCCGACCGAGCCGGCCAGCAGTCCCAGCATGCCGAACTCCACGCTGAAAGTGCGCACAATCCGCATCCGTGTTGCGCCCAGCGTCTTCAGTACCACCGCCTCGCGCATCCGCCGGAAGCGCGTGCTGGCGATGCTCGAAGCCAGGATCATCAGCCCGGCAAAGATGGAAAAACCGGCCAGGAAGCGCACCACAAAGGTAATCTGCTCCACCACGCTCTCGATCCGCTCCAGCACGTCGGCCAGGTTGATGGCCGTGACCGTGGGATAAGCCGCAAACAGCGCCCGCTCCATCGCCCCCACCTGCTTGGGATCCATATGCGCGCCGCCGTACCAGGTGGCCATTTCGTCCTTGAGTTGGCCAGACGGCAGTTCGAAGGGCACACGCGCCCCCAGGTGTTGCCCGTCGGCGCGGTAGACCGCCGCAACCTTGAGTTGCCGCACTGTCCCGCCGACCTCCAGTTCTACGGCCGAGCCCACGCCCAGGTGCAGTCTTTGGGCCGCGCCCTCGCCGATGGCCAGTTCTGCCGCGCCGCCGTCCAGCCACCACTTGCCCTGCGTCACCTTGTCGCCCGCCGGAGGAGCATCCGCCCAGCTCAATTCGGCGTTCTCCAGCATCCGGCGGGGAAAGTGCTGCCCTTTGAGCTGCTCAACCGGCTGGCCGTTGAGCGAGATAAACCGGCCCTGCACCACCGGCATCAGGTCCAGCGTCTGGATGACTCCGGGCTGGTGTTGAAAGAACTCCTTCACCCCGGCAACCTCGTCGGAGGTCACGTCGATGAGGAAGACATTGGGCAGCTTGGGCGATGCGGTCTCTTTCAGATCGCGCAGCAGCGTGGACTGCATCAGATAAACCGCCAGAATCAGCATCACGCCCGTGCCCAGCGAGGCCATCACCGCGGCTGACTGGTTGCCGGGGCGATAGAGATTGGAGAGCCCATGGCGCAGCGACGAAGGCAGGCGCAGCCGCACCCGATTGAGCAGAAAGCGCAGCGTCCTAAGGGTGACAGCCGCCAGCACCAACAGCACGACCAGCGCAATCGAGAACAGCAGCGCAAACGAGCTGCCGATCTTGGCGGAATCCGAGAGCGCCCAAGCGATTCCGCCCAGAGCGACCACAACCAACGCAGCAATCCCCAGTTGCAGACGGCGCGCCCACCAGCGGGCAAACCAGCCTCCGATGCCCTCCGGCCCCGGTTCCACCAGACGCCGCAGCACCAGCACCGGCCGTACCGCGCGCACATCCAGCAACGGCGGCAAGCAGAAGAGCAGCGTAGTCAGCAATCCCGTGCCTAGCCCCGCCGCAACCGACCGCCAGGGGAACTCCAGCACTGCATGAACCGGCAGCAGTTTGCCGAAAACCGCAGGCAGCGCCGCCATCACGCCCACGCCACCGACCACGCCAAGCAAGCCTCCGGCCAGCCCCAGCCCCAGCGTCTGCAGGAGAAATATCCGTAGCAAATCTGCCGAGCCTGCGCCTACGGCCTTCAAGATGGCCAGCATGTCCATGCGCTGTTCGAGATGCGCGTGCATGGCCATGGCCACGCCGATGGCGCCAAGCACCATGGCGACCAGGCAGATCAGGCTGAGGATGGCGGTAGCGTTGTCCAGCCCCTGGCTCAACGCCGGATTGCCCTCTTTGTAATCCATCACCTGTGCATCGGGCAGCGCCGTCTCAACGACTTTGCGCAAGGCAATGGGGTCCACCTTCGCGGGAAGCTGCAACAAGAGCCGCTGGCTGGCCCGGCTGCCAGGCGCGAGCAGTCCGGTGCGCTCCAACGCCGCGCGCGAAATCATTACCCTTGGCCCCAGTCCTGCCCCAGCGCTGATGCGGTCCGGTTCCTGCTTCAGCACCGCGGCGATGCGGAAGCTTCTGCCGCCCAGCCGCAGTGTCTGGCCCACCGCGGCCTTCAAGCGGATGAGGAACTCCTCCGCCACCACGGCAGAATCGCCATCGAGAGCCTGCTGCAAGCTCATCTCAGGTTCCAGGTCAGCCTTGCCGTAGTAGGGGTACTCGGCCGGATCGACGGCCTTGAGCGAGACCAGCAGCGGCACTGGATCTGGAGGCGCGGAAGCCATTGAAACCGTCTCCGTCACCCACGTCCCGCGAATTCCCTGCTGCTCGATCCCCGCAACTTTGGCAAGTTCTTCCGCCGTCGGCTGGCGATAGATGCGGGCGCTCAGGTCCGCGGCCATCAACGACCGCGCCTCTCCGCCGAGCGTGCGCCGGAAGCTGTCACTGAATCCCCTCACGCCCACCAGAGCCGCTACGCCCACCGCTACCGACAACACCACAAAGCCGAACTTGCCCGGCGCGGATTTCAAATCACGCCACGCAATCGAACCTGCCCGCTTCCAGCTCAGCGCCCGCCGTTTAGCCATGGTGCGCCTGCTCCACGATCCCGACCGGCCCGCTGTAGGGGAGCGTATCCTCCACCACCATCCCATCGCGCAGCACAATCTTGCGGTCCGCGCGGCTAGCAACCTCAGGGTCGTGGGTCACCAGCACCAGCGTGGTTCCGGCGCGCTTGTTCCGCTCCAGCAAAAGGTCAAGCACCAGCTTTCCATTCGCCGAGTCCAGGTTGCCCGTGGGCTCGTCAGCCATGACAATGGGTGGCTCGACGACAAACGCCCGCGCCAGCGCCACACGCTGCTGCTCGCCCCCGGAGAGCTGTACCGGATAGTGATCCACGCGCTCGGCCAGCCCGACTTCATCCAAAAGCCTGCGCGCCTGCTTGAGCCCGCTGCCGTCCATATTCAATTCGTAGGGCAGCAGTACATTTTCAAGAGCCGTGAGCGTGGCAATCAGTTGATAGGACTGGAAGACGAAGCCGATTTTGCTGCCGCGCACTTGGGAGAGCTCGGCCTCGGCCAGGTTGTGGATCGGCACTCCGTCGAGCCAGATCTCGCCCGAACTCGGCGTATCGAGCCCCGCCAGCAAGCCCAGTAATGTGCTTTTTCCGCTGCCGCTGGCGCCCACAATGGCCACAAACTGGCCCGCCGGAATCGTCAACGAGATCCCTTTCAGAATCTCCACCCGCCGCGCGCCGTTTTGAATCCACTTCTTCGCATCCCGAACCTCAATCACCCGCAACCCTCCGCCCTCGTCGGTCCCGATTCCTTAATCCCTATGTCCCTTACCCCAGCTTCTCGCGTCTACACTATCTCTGTGGACGTTCGCCGTAAGATATTCGTTTCGCCCCAGATACTGGGTCCATCCATTTCGCGCACTTTGCGAAACGGGTGGGTGGGAGCAGTGCTCCTGCTTCTGCTTGCCCTCCCGGCGCTGGCCGCCGGCCGGCCCCTGCTGGTCTGTTACGGCGACAGCATCACCGCCGGTTACGGCCTTCAGTCGGGGCAATCCTTTCCTGACGCCCTGCAACGCGATCTGGATGCCCGCGGCTACCACTACAAGGTGATCAACCAAGGCAAAAGCGGCGCCACCACCAAAGACGCGGTCGCCGACATTCGCTCCGAGCTGCTGCTGCACCCCGAGACGGTCATCGTCGAGTTCGGCGGCAACGACGGCCTGCGCGGCGTGCCCCCGGCCCAGACCCGCCGCAACCTGGATCAGGTGCTGACAACACTCGAAAACGCCCACATCAAGATCCTGCTGGCCGGCATTACCCTGCCGCCCAACTACGGCCAGGAGTATATCCATCAGTTCGAGCAGGTCTTCCGGGATCTGGCAGCCAAACACCACACGGCCTTTGTCCCCATGATCTACAAGGACCTGGTCGACGTCCCCGGCACCATTCAGCCCGACGGCATCCATCCCACCGCCAAAGGCTCGGAGATCATTGCCAGGACCCTCTTGCCCGCGCTCACTCCGTTGCTGCGCAAGTAGGATAAGCGGCTCGCAGAGTGCATTTGGCTGCGATCTCCTTCATCTTACGCAGCTTCGCGCGTCGAGGTTCCCCCTTCAAAATGTCGTGAATCGGCTCACTAACCGCCGGCATCGACTTCTTGCAAGATACAACCTGCCGATAAGCCGTTTTGAGAGCTGTCTGCCGGGGAGGACTCCAGCGTCATGCGAGACAAATCCGCGCTCAACCTGTTGGTTCTTGCATTCTTTTGCCTTGCGGGCTGCAACAGCCTCCAACCGCCCGCTCAATCCTCGGCTATCACTGCGGTGAGCGTCTCCTGCGTTCCCGCGACCGTGCAGACGGGCCAGACGAGCCAATGCGCGGCAAGCGTCTCGGGCACGGGCAGCTACAGTTCCGGCGTAGCCTGGTCAGCAGTCTCAGGGACAGTCTCAAGTTCTGGGCTTTACACCGCGCCCTCTACTGTTCCCTCTTCCGGCGCCGACACCATCAAGGCTACGTCAACCCAGGACGCGACGAAGTCGGGCACGGCGACCGTCACCATCACCCTCCCGCCGCCCACCATCACCAGAATCGCCGTCTCCGCGACGCCCTCCTCGATCACCACAGCGCAAAGCTCAACATGCACAGCGATCGTGACCGGAACCGGAGCCTACAGTTCCGCGGTCAACTGGACGGCAAGCGGTGGAACGATTACCTCTGCGGGTGTCTTTACCCCTTCCGGCGCGGGAACTGCGACCTGCACAGCCAGTTCCGCCCAGGCGGGATACACCGGCATATCCGGTTCGGCAACGATCACGGTCACGGCTCCGCAGCCCACCATCACCGGCGTCTCGCTCGCCTGCTCCCCGTCGTCCATCACCGACGTTCAAACCGCTGCCTGTACGCCGACGGTTACCGGCACTGGAGCTTTCACAAACACCGTCACCCTCTCCGCCGCTCCATCCGGCTCGGGAACGCTGAGCGCCTCAACGGGCGTCAGCTCGGGGACAAGTGTCACCTTTACCCCTGCAGGCACGGGAGCTTCAACAGTGACGATCACCGCGACCTCAACAGCGGATTCAACCAAGTCCGGCTCGGCGCAAGTTACGGTCACCTTGACCTCCAGCGGATTGTCCTGCGGCGGCATGAGCACCGGCGTAAACGCCAGTCTGAACGGCTTTGTCCCGTTCCCCGTTACAAGCGCCTGGAACACCGATATCTCTTCGGCGCCCCTCGACCCGAACAACACCGCCATCACATCGGCATCGGGATTTGCCGGACTGCATCTGCATCACGACTTCTCCTCGATAGCCGGCGGAAACTACGGCATTCCCTATGTGGTTGTGGACTCGAGCACAACACCGCTTGTTTCCATCAACGTGATCGATTACGCGAGTCAAAGCGATGTGGCTCTGGCGCCGTTCCCAATTACCGCGCCAATCGAGGGGTCGCCAGCCGATTGCGATGGCTGGCCGGACACCTACGTCGGCGACTCTCACGTCCTCGCGCTGGACCGAGCCACCTGCATGTTGTACGAGACATACAACACGCACCGCTGCAACGGTGCCTGGGCTTCGTCGTCGGAGACCATCTGGGACATGAAGAACTTCGAGCAGCGCCCCTGGGGATGGACCTCGGCGGATGCGGCAGGCTTGGCGATCTTCCCTGGGTTGCTGCGCTATGACGAAGTCGCTGCTGGCGCAATCAACCACGCAATCCGGTTCACCATGCAATCGACCAAGGACGACGCCAACGGCGGATACTTTGTGGAACCCGCAAGCCACGCGGCAGGCGTGTATTGGGGCGTGAGCAACGTGATGGGGATGCGTATACGGCTCAAGGCAAGCTTCGACATCTCAGGCTATTCCGCGGCGAACCAGGTAATTCTCACTGCGATGAAAAAATACGGAATGATCTTGGCGGACAATGGCGGATACTTCTTCTTTCAAGGCGTGCCCGACCCTCGCTGGAACGATACCGACTTGGAGTACCTGGACCTGATTCAGTCGTCCAATTTTGAAGTGGTGCAGATGACGCCGAGTTTTCCGGGCTGGGACTCCTCCACCGCGCCCACAGGAGCGCCGCCGGCCATCAACAGTTTTACAGCCTCCGCCTCGACCGTTGCGGCGGGAACGCCCGTGACACTAACCTGGAATACCAGCAACGATTCGTACGACTTCATCGATCAACTGGGCGGGGTTCGCGGCGGGTCGGTGACCACCGCACCCAGCGCCACCACCACCTACACGCTCAACGCAACCAACCAATACGGGAGATCGACGATGCAGGTGACGGTCACCGTTCACTAGCGGCTTGCGGTGAGATCGAAATACGTCCCTCGGGGGCGGAATCCCTGGACTCTGTTGGGCATTGTACGGCACGGCTGAAGTCGTACCCTAAGAGGAAACTACCCTTCGCAGAGGTTGCAATATGTTTGATTTCATTGAGGTTCGCCTCCTGGACGAGCCTGGCGCCGTCCCTTGCGCGACTCTGGATGAATTGTTTGTTTCCCGGACCCCACGCTGAAGCGCGGGGCTAACAAACGCTGCGCCTACGGCGCTGGGGTTCTTGTCGGACGCCGGCAGTTTTATCTCCCGCGGGGCGGCGACGCCAAGGGGCGACCTACGCATAGCAAGATGTTCCCAACAATCTCCTCGGCAACGGGTTCCAGGTCGCCGAAGGGCAGAGAAGCTCGCGGCATCCAGCAACCGACTGTCCCCTATTCCCTGCTCCCTGTGCCCTGCTTCACCCCATCACTGCCACGGGCTGAAACAGCGTTCCGGCCACGCGTTTGGCAATCCCCACCAACTCCCGCTGGCTGGCAAAGACCTTGACCATCGGAGCCTTTGAGAATTCCGGCAGGTTGGCCTGCGCACCATTGCGCAGCCGTCCCAGAGCCATCGCATCTCCTGTAACCGCCGGCATCTCCGGCAGCAAGCTGCGCGGGTGGAGAGACAACGTCTCAATCGCCTCCACATTCCCGGTCAATAAAGCGAGTTCATCCAGGGTGTGTGCGTCGGCCAGCGTGAATACCCCGGCTTGTGTCCGCCGCAAGCTGCTCAGATGCGCGCCACAGCCCAGGTCCTGCCCCATCTCGTGGGCCACCGAACGCACATAACCTCCGGCGCTGATGCTCATCGCAAAACTGGCCACCGTTCCTTCCAGCGCGACGATCTCAAATGACGCGATGCGTATCCTCGCCGTCTTCAACTCCACCGGCTTGCCTTCGCGGGCCAGTTTGTAAGCAGGGGTGCCGGCAATCTTCTTGGCCGAGTAGGGCGGCGGCATCTGTTCCATCACTCCGTGAAAGCGGCTGGCGATTTCCCGTGCCCGCTCCAGCGTCAGGGGAGGGTTCAAATCCGCGGAGCGGTCCGGCCCCGCGGCCTCGCCCTCGGCATCGTAGGTGTCGGTTGCGAACCCAAAGCGAATTGTGCCCGTGTAACTCTTCTCCGCCGAGGAAAAATACTGCGCGAGGCGGGTGTATTTGCCTAGAAGCAGAGGAAGCACGCCGGTGGCCATGGGGTCCAGCGTACCAAGGTGCCCGATGGATTTTTCACCGGTGATCTTGCGCAGTTTCCCCACCACATCGTGGCTGGTCATGCCTGCCGGTTTGTCGATGACAATCAGTCCGTTCACCTAACTACTCTAGCCGAAGGAGCCTGCTCGTCACACGCCGCCTTGCCCCTGCTGCCGCACCAGCGAAAGGAACTCCAACCGCGTCTCCTTCTGGCGGAAGCAGCCCACCATGGCCGAAGTGACCGTGGAGGAATGCTGCTTCTCGATGCCGCGCATCATCATGCAAAGGTGCCGCGCCTCGATCACCACACCCACGCCCTGCGGCTCGATGGCGTGCTGAATGGCGTCGGCAATCTGCCGCGTCAGGCGCTCCTGCACCTGCAAGCGGCGCGCAAACACCTCCACCAGGCGGGGAATTTTGCTCAGTCCGATGACCTTTCCCTTGGGAATATAGGCCACATGCACCTTGCCGAAAAACGGCAGCATGTGATGCTCGCAGAGCGAGAACATCTCGATGTCCTTGACGATCACCATTTCGTCGTAATCCACGTCGAACAGGGCCCCGCGCAAAATCTTGGTCGGGTCTTCGTCATAGCCCTTGGTCAGGAACGACATGGACTTTTCCACGCGCGCCGGCGTGGCAACCAGGCCATCGCGGTTGGGATCCTCGCCCAGACGGCTCAGAATCTCGCGATACATCTCCTGCGTGCTGAATTCGCCCAGGCCCTCGTCCCTTGAAACCCTGCGAACGGTCTTGCTCACTACAATCGGCTGCGCCATCTTTGCATCCTTCCGCCCTGGGGAATAGGGCGTTTTGTGATTCCTACGTTGCCACCCGTCATTCGCCGAAACATTCAAAGAAGTTGTTCTCGGTCTCTTCCACGCGCACACATTCCAACTGGCCCGCGGGAATCGCATCCTTCAACAACGCAAAGACCGTCCTACATAGATTCTCCGTGGTTGGCACGCGTTGCGCAAACAACGGGTCCAGATTCAGGTTGGCACGATCGAACCGCTCGATCACACGGCGGCGCACCGCGTCGTCCAGCGTCGCCATGTTCACCACCATGCCGGTCGCCGCGTCCACCGCGCCACCCACCAGCACTTCCACGACATAATTGTGACCGTGGCCGTGGGGATTGTTGCACTTGCCGTAGGCCGCCAGGTTATCTTCGGCAGACAGGGATCCGCTATGCAGCCGATGGCTGGCGCTGAGCATGTAGCGGCGGCCAAAGCTGGCTTTCACTTGTCCCCCAGGTATTCGGCGAAGATCTCCGGCGTCTCGTAGACTCTCACCCGGCTCAACCGCGCTCCTCCACCCGCCGCGACCGCCAGTTCCAGCCGCTTCCAGGCGGCTATTGCGATGTTTTCCGTGGTGGGAATCGCCTCAGCGAACTCCGGAACCTCCAGATTCAAGTGCCGGTGGTCGTAGACGGCCAGCACTTCCCGGTCAATCACGTCCTTCAGCCACTTCAAATCGACCACAAAGCCGGTCACCGGGTCGGTCTCCCCGGCCACCGTCACTTCCAGGGTGTAGTTGTGCCCGTGGCCGTTGCGGTTTGCGCAGCGGCCAAAGACCTGCTCGTTCTTTTCCGCCGTCCAGGCCGGATTCCAGTAGTAGTGCGAGGCGGAGAAGGTGGCCCGCCGCGTTAGAAAGATCATTCTTGCCCCTCACTGGAGAAGATGCCGCAACCTCCGGCAAAGTTTCACGCCGTGCGGCCGCGATTTCGTTCCATCAAAACTGCTGTTCGGGCAGCTGAGGCGGAGTTTTCCGCTTTCAGCTCTTGTCCAGCCCGGCTCTGGCGCTGGCAAACCATGCCGCGCTTTCCGCCCGAAAGCCGCATGCCGTTGCCAGAATAGGTTACCCCGGGGGAAAGACTGCGGCGCAAAACGAGGATGAGGGTGCAGAAAAAGGACTGCTCCTGGACAGAAAGCCTGAAAAGCGTCCCTCAGGGGCTAAGGCCCATCCTTTATTATCAGCATCTTGCGGCACGACAGAAGTCGTTCCCTTTTACAGAGCTCGACTCATTCGGAGTTTTTCCGCACCCTGCAAAGTCATGCCCTGACACAGCTTGCAGTCTCTTTGGCGTTCTGCAAGGAGCTCATCGGTGTGCGCCTTTGAGCAGATCCCGAACTGAATGTACTGCCCGGTCTCGATGCTCTGTTTTCATTCCCCTCTATTTCATTGGCCAAATGTAGACGCAGGGAAAGACCCATTTCTCTTCCTGCTTGCGGCGTAATTCACCGGAAAGCAGAACGACCTGAAGCCCCTGAGAAGCTCCTTCGATCCGGCTCAGAATATCGACGAAATCCTGGTAAGGCACGCCGGAATCAGCCGCCACGTAAACCCGCCTTTCGTAACGATTCTCGAGAATCTCGCCGAGCAATTGGCGCAACTTCGCTCTCGGAATCTCTGCGGGGACGATCCCTACCCTTCCCGCACGATCGATCTCCACCACGATTCCGCCGTGGTCGCAGGGAACGAATTCAGACGGGTCTGGAGGGATTGCGTACACCTTCAGCGGCACGCCCACTGCCTTCCCCTGCCGCTGGCCGAAGGCCACAAGCACCAGCACCAGAAACAACGCCGCCATCGGCGCTGCCAGCATCGCCTTCAAACCCGCAAGGTCCATAACACTCCAGACACCGCGTTGCGCCAAAAGGTTCCCTCGTTCCAGGCGCATCCGGCAAATCTACACCCGGCGCACCCCGGCCCTGGAACGATACAATCCCACCTAGGCCGCACTACATTCACAGCCGGCCGCAAGGAGTGCGTAGACCCATGGGTTATCAGGTGCTGGCCAGAAAATATCGTCCGCAACGCTTTGCCGACGTTGCCGGCCAGGATCACGTCACGCGCACCCTGATGAACGCGCTGGGGCAGAACCGCATCGCCCACGGCTACATTTTTTCGGGCCACCGCGGCATCGGCAAAACCACCATCGCCCGCATCGTGGCCCAGGCGCTGAACTGCCGCACCGAAATCGGCAGCGCGGCCCGGCCCACACCCGAGCCCTGCGGCGTTTGCGACTCGTGCATCGAGATCAAGCAGGGCAACGCCGTAGATGTGATAGAAATCGACGCCGCCACCAACCGCGGCATCGACGAGATTCGCGAACTGAGGGACGCCGCCCGCTACGCGCCTGCTCGCGATAGGTACAAGATCTACATCCTCGACGAGGCCCACCAGATCACCGAAGCGGCCTTCAACGCGCTGCTCAAGACCTTGGAAGAACCCCCGGCGCACGTCATCTTCATGATGGCCACCACCCAGCCCGAGGACATTCCCCAAACCATCCGCTCCCGCTGTCAGCACTTCAGCTTTCACGCCGTCAAATTCGACGACATTCTGACCCAGTTGAAGATGATCGCCGGGCAAGAAGATGTGGACGCCGAAGAGGGAGCCTTAGCCCTGCTGGCCGAGGCCGGCGACGGGTCGATGCGCGACGCGCTCTCGATCATGGACCAGGCCATCGCCTCGGCTCCCCTGGAAGCAGGCCGCCCGCTTCTGTCAACCACGCAGATTCGCGAGCTGATGGGCTCGGTGCCAAATGCGGTCTTCGAGCGGTTGCTGGAAGCCGTGGCCGCCGGACAAAGCGCCCAGTTGATGGAGCAGTTGAACCTGCTGGTCAACGCCGGCCACAGCCCCTCGTCCCTGGCGCGGCAGATGGTCCGCTACCTGCGCAACACGCTCATGGCCAAGCTGGGGGGCGAACAGACTGAGCTGCTGCAAATCTCCGGTGACGAGCGCGCCCGCGCTGCCCGCACCGCCCTGCTCTTCACCGAAGAAGACTTGACCCGCAATCTGCAAATCGTTCTGCGCACCTTCGACGATCTGAATTACCGCCAGGAACAGCGGTTCCACCTCGAATTGGGCCTGCTCAAACTGATTCATGCCCAGCGCCTGCTACCGCTTGAGGAGCTGCTCAGCGGCGTGGCCAGCGGCGGTTCTGTGCGCGGCAGCGCCCCTGCTCCGGCTCCGGCTCCGCGCCCCAGTGCCGGTCCGCCGCGTCCCGCCTCTGCACCCGCACCCGCCGCGCCATCGACACCCGCGTATTCGCCATTTGGCCCGGGCGCCGGCGGCTGGAATACGGGACCCAAAATGGAGTCCGGCCCGCAACCTGTTGCAGTCGCGAACCCGGTCGCCGAGATGCGGCCGGCCGCTTCCCCGCAAACCGGCACCGAAACCCGTCCAACACGCGAGGCCTCGCCCTTTCCTGTTGCTGCCAGCCAACACGCCACATACGGCTCAGCTGAAACGGTCACCGAAGGCGCGCTGGCCCGAGCGCCTCAGCCCGTTGCGGGAGTGCCTACCATTGAAGCCATCCGCCACGCCATCGGCTCCGCGCTGGTCGAGGCCGGGCACATGACCGCCGCGCAGGTGCTAGGCACCGCTGCATGGAATCTCGATGGCTCAAGCCTGCGCATCGAAGTGCCTGGCATAGGCAAGAAGATGCTGAGCTTGACGATCAATGCCGCGGCGGAGAAAATCATTCGCCAGGAGTTGCAGCGGCTCGGCGCGTCGCCCCGCTTTATGGTCGTCCCCGGCGACGGAGCTGTCCCGTCTACATCCGGCGGTGCGATGGCCACGCCGCTAGCGGGCAGTGTCCAGGAGGCGGCGATTGCTCATCCATTGGTGCAGCGAGCAAAAGAGATCTTCAAGGCCGAAGTCCGCAGCGTTGTCGATCTGCGTCTGAAATAGGCGAACATCTCCACAGGAGAACACGCGATGATCAACCCGCTTAAAATATCGGAGATGCTCTCCCAGGCCAACCAGTTGCAGGAGGAGATGCAGCGCAAGCTGGGCCAGACCGTGGTGGAAGCAACCAGCGGCGGCGGAGCCGTCACCGCTACCATGAACGGCAAGAAGCAGCTTCTCAAGCTGCGCATCGAACCGGCGGCGGTGATTGGTCTGGCGGGTAACAAGCCGGATGTGGAGATGCTCGAAGACTTGATCGTGGCTGCCATCAACGAAGCCGGGCGCAAGGCCGACGACGCCATGCAATCCAGCGTGCAGGGCATGTTAGGCGGGCTCAATTTGCCCGGCCTGAGCTGATTTCTTCTATCAACCGGACGGAGGTGTTGGACCATGGTCGAAGGACTGAATCGCAGAAGCTTCATGCAGCTGGGTGTGGCAGCCGGTGCAGCATCCATCGCTCCGCGCTGGATGCGGGCGCAGCCCCAGGCTGCATCGGCGACCGCGCGCGCCGCGCAGGCCCAAGCCGAGGGTGCGTCCGCTCCCATCAAGACCACCCGGCTTTACGACAACGTCTACCTGTTCCAGGGCCAAGGCGGCAACATGGCGCTGCAGACCGGCCCGGAAGGAAATCTGCTGATTGATTCCAGCTTCGCGCCAGCGGTTCCGCGCATTCGCGAGGCCATCGCTGCAGTGGGCCAGGAAGGATCTGCCGCGCCCGCCATTCTGGTGAACACTCACTGGCATGGGGACCATACCGGCGGCAACGAAGGCCTGCACGCGGCGGGATTCACCATCTACGCGCATCGCAACACCCGCAAGCAGCTCTCCGTCCCGCATACCATGGCCTTGTTCCACTCGACCACGCCCGCGGCCCCGGCCGGCGCTTTGCCCACCATCACCTTCGACCATGCCCTTGAGATGTGGCGCAACGGCGACTCGCTGGACCTGGTTCACTTCGACCCGGCGCACACCGACACCGACATCTACATTCACTTTCACAGCGCGGATGTCCTGCACCTGGGCGACATCTGGTTCAACGGCATCTACCCCTTCATCGACGAGGGCACCGGCGGCTCCATCTCGGGCATGATCCGCGCCGCGGAAAAGGCGCTTGCCGTAGCTGGCAACGACACCAAGATCATTCCCGGCCACGGGCCGCTCGGCGCAAAAGCCGAACTGCAGAAATTCCACGACATGCTTTCAGGTGTTCGCGACAAGGTGGCTGCGCTCAAGGCAAGCGGAGCTTCAGAGCAGGAGGCGCTCGCCAAGAAGCCGACGGCGGATTTCGATGCCGCTTGGGGCAAAGGCATGTTGAGTCCCGACGTATTCACGGGCATCGTCTATCGCACGCTGTGAGGCTGTGAACGAGTGAAGAAGTGAAGGGCGCGTTGTTCAGTACTTCACTTCTTTTCTTCACTTGTTCACTTTGTCACTGCTTCACTGCTCCTAGAAAGGCGCACACTGTGTCACGCTATGCCGAGCCCATGGCCCGGCTGATTGAAGAGTTGAAGAAGCTGCCCGGCGTGGGCACCAAGAGCGCCCAGCGCTTCGCCTTCCACATCCTGCGCTCCACCGACGAGGATGCGGCGGCGCTGGCCGAAGCCGTACGCGGCCTCAAGGCCAGCCTGCGCCTCTGCTCCATCTGCAACAACGTCACCGATGTCGATCCCTGCGCCTACTGCGCCAGCGCTACCCGCAACCAGCGATTGGTCTGCGTGGTCGAAGAACCCACCAACATCGCCGCAGTCGAGCGCACACGAGGGTACCAGGGCGTCTATCACGTGCTGCACGGAACGCTCTCGCCGCTGCACGGCGTCGGGCCGGACCAGTTGCGCACCGGCACTCTGCTGGCCCGCGTCGAGCGTGGCGAAGTGGACGAGGTCATCCTGGCCACCAGCCCCACTCTGGAGGGCGAAGCCACCGCCCACTGGCTGGCAACTGCGTTGCGCGGCTCTGCGGTGAGGATCACGCGCATTGCCACGGGCGTTCCCGCCGGCAGCGACATCGAGTACGCCGACGAGGTGACCATGGCCCGCGCCATGGAAGGCCGCCGCGACGTCTGACCAGCTTGCTCCTGTGCAATGAAAAGACGTATGCGGGCCAGAACTGGCCCCGCTCTTGCTTGGTTTTTTCTTCCAGAAATCTCAAAATATCAGTCTTCTATCCCGCCCAACCGTAATTGGGGAGCTATGCATCTTGACCCTGCCGTTCGCGGCGCGCGAAGGCAATTTCGCAGAGATATGGCACAGGCTCGGTCAATGTTCCACTCTCAAGCCAGGACCACGACGGGCATTGCAGGCAATAGGCGCGCGCTTTGCAGGAAAAACAGGTCTGTGAGAGCGGCGGTGCTTCATCGACGAAACGCTGCACATGTTCCCATGCCGCGCGGAAACCGGTCGCCAGCGGACGCGCCATCGGCTGCGGCAACTGGAGGCAGGCATTCATTTCCCCGGAGGAATTGACGACAAACACCGACTTCCCGGCATGGCAACGGAAACTCTGGGCCTGGTCCATCGACGGTTCGCGGAGCGCGGCTTCGGTCGAATCGAGGGCGGAGGCGCGATCGACAGCTTCGAGAGCGACTGAGTCTTTGACGGACATGCGGCAGTTTTCGATATCCGAAGAACGCCCGTCACGCCGCCTGTTGAGCAGCCAGCCGGTCCGGAACGGAACGCCCCAATCGCGCGCCATTTGCTGCATTGCCCCCAGCTCGCCGATATTCTGGCGACTCAGGGTGGTCTTCAATCCGAGGGGGATGCCATGCCGGAGAAGAGCCTCAATTCCGGCCAGACAATGTGCGTAGCTGCCGCGAACGCCGGTGACCGCCTCATAGACAGCTGCGGATGCGCCGTAGAGAGTGATTTCAGTCACATTCGGTGGAGCATCCGCAAGGCGTCGCGCCGTTTCATCGGTTATGAGAGTGCCATTGGTGTAAAGTGTCAGCACGAGACCCATGCGCCTGAGAGGCCCGTAGATCTCGAAAAAATCACTGCGCAGGAAGATTTCACCTCCTGTTAGAAGCAGGAAGACCATCCCATTGTCAGCGGCATCTTGCGCGAGACGCAGCCACTCCGAGGCAGAGAGTTCCTTTAAGCGCTGCGCATGGTCTTTGGCGCTTTGGCGGACATAGCACATGGAGCAAGAGAGGTTGCAGCGCTCGGACAGTTCAAACGTGCCGTTGACCGGCTGGCGGCAGGCCGCCGCGCGCTTGGTCAGTTCGGACAGAACAAGACCATAATCGGTAGGGAGTGGAAGCGTCATTCCATCGCTCCCAATTCCACCATTTCATCGAGGAAAGTCTGCACATCGCAACGGGCGCGCACCCATTCGACGTCGAAGCGTTCCGCAAGGGCAGTCGCCAACTCATCGGCAGAACAATCCCTGGCGAGCTTCTCCCATAGGCAAGCTCCCGCGGCATTCAAAACCACAATCCCATTGCGGTGGATCACTTGGGAACCAAGAGGCACGAGGAATTTCTCTCCGCCGACATTCTGCATCAAGAAACGGTCCGTTCTTTTCATGGCCACCACGGGATTACAGCGTTTCCTCGATGTCAATTACTTGCAGGACCCTTGGTGAAAGGGGCATCCCTCTGCGCAATAGGAATCCGGCGATCCACCCCGTCCTGTGAGTTGTATTCCCTCTGCGAGCTTGAGCGGGATATACATACCTCTCGGCGGTTCATAAGCGAATTTTTCCTGGGCCGCGTTGCTTCTCGTTTCGGTCTGTGTAGCTTCCATTGGTCTTTCCTCCAGTCTTGTCTTTCTCATTTCTGTTCCGAATCGCAAGCGGCAGTCCGGCCGCTTCATCTTTCGGCAAACACGCCCCCGCATACCTGAAACTCGGGCACTTCCCCATCCGTGGTAATCATTCAGTATTTGCTTTTGAGGCTACCACAGATCCATAACACAAGAAGGGAAATTCGCGGTGTTGCTGAAATTTGGCGGGTGGCCCCGGTCTCGAGCCACAGCGAGGGCGCCCCGGTCCCTCGCGAGGGACCGGGGACTTCACAGGACTTCAACTGCGCAAGGCATTCCTGTTGAGGATGTGGGTGGTGCATGGCAGACCCGTGACAGAGACGGGCGCCTCAGCCTCTGAGCCGGGTGAGCAGGTCCTGGGGGTGGACGGGCTTGGCGAGGATTTCGAACTCGTGGCCGTTATGGCGCGCTTTTTCCAGAAGGTCGGCGGTGGCCGCCTGGCCGGAGAAGAGCAGAATCTTGATCTCCGGCAGCACCTTGCGCATGCGGATCGCCGCATCGATGCCGTTGAGCCCGACCATGATGACATCGGAGATGAGCATGTCGGGCTGAAACGAAGGGGCCAGTTCGAGAGCTTTTTCCCCGGAGTAGACGGCCCGCGCCTCAAAGCCGCTCTGGTTCAGAATCATGGCCAGCGAATCGGCGATCACCCGCTCGTCGTCGGCCACCAGGACCCTTGGTTTGACTGCGTTCTCTGGCATAATCTCCTGAATGGCGAACCCTGGGCGCACCGTTCCCGGCGCGGTCCTTCAGCACACAGTCTAGCCCAAACGCATGAAGCGCAATTGCACGGATGGCTAGATTCTCATTCCAAATGATACGCTCCAACTGTGGAATTCCGCATCGGTTTCATCCGCGCGGGACACCCAGGCAGCGACCGGCACGCGGCGTCCGAAAGCAGGGCTAAGTACCCGAGGATCGAGCGCCGATTCATCTCAGCGCAACCGGGCAGCCATACACTTGCAACATGAACCAGCCGCGGATTCAGGCTCGCGGAGACACCTTCGGAGAACCCTGCATGTCGGAAACAGGCATTCTGAACGAGACCGAGACTCCGGTGGCGGAAGCCATCATTCGCGCCGAAAAGGTCGAGAAATATTACGCCCAGCCCAGCCAGAACCGCATTCAGGTGATCTCTGCCACCGATCTGGCGATTGTGCCGGGTGAGATTCTCGCCCTGCTGGGCCCTTCGGGTTCTGGGAAATCCACCATGCTGCGCATGTTGAGCGGGCTCTCGACTCCGACGGCCGGTCAAGTCTACTGGCACGAAAAGCCGATCTGCGATGCGGAGATCAACGTGTCCATCGTTTTTCAGAGCTTCGCCCTCTTTCCCTGGCTCACGGTGCTGGAGAACGTCGAGGCGCCGCTACAGGCTCGCGGCGTGACCCCAGAGGAGCGCCGCGACCGCAGCATGAAGATGCTGGACACGGTTGGACTGGATGGGTTTGAAGCTGCTTATCCCAAGGAACTTTCCGGCGGTATGAAGCAGCGCGTCGGCTTTGCTCGCGCCCTGGTCGTGGAACCCGAAGTCCTTTTTATGGACGAGCCATTCAGCGCCCTGGACGTTCTGACGGCGGAGAATCTGCGCAGCGAACTATTGGAGCTGTGGGGCAACAAGAAGATGCACACCAAGGCCGTCTTCCTGGTCACCCACAACATTGAAGAGGCTGTGCTTCTGGCCGACCGCATTGTTGTCCTCGGCCGCAATCCAGGGCACATCCGCACCGACTTCAGGGTGCAGTTGGCCCAGCCGCGCGACCGAAAATCCGAGCCCTTCACGCAGCTGGTCGACTACATCTACAAAGTGCTCACCATGCCCGACGTAGCCCCAGCGGAAGCGCCCGATCAGCGGACCCATGTGCGCGACCAGCGCCAGATGCACTACCAGATGCTGCCCCACGCGCGGCCCGGCGGCGTGGCCGGCATGCTGGAGCTGTTGCTCGACAAGGGCGGCCGCGACGACATCTACCGTCTGGCCGACGACCTGGCCTTCGAGATCGACGACCTGCTGCCCATTGTGGACGCCGCCCAACTGCTCGGCTTCCTCCATGTGGAGGAAGGCGACGCGGCCATCACCAACAGCGGCACGGAGTTTGCCAACTCCGAAATTCTTCGCCAGAAGGAACTCTTCCGCGACGCCGCGGTAGCAAACGTGCTCCTGCTCCGCCAGATTCGCCGCGCCCTCGAAGCCAAGAGCGACCACTCCGTGCCCGAGGACTTCTTTCTCGATATGCTCGACGAGCAGTTCAGCGAGGAGGAATGCCTGCGCCAGATGGAAACAGCCGTGGCCTGGGGCCGATACGCGGAGCTGTTCGACTTCGATGCCGGGCGGCGCCGCTTCGTTTTGCCCGATGCGCAGGAGGAAGAAATCTCAGCCAGCGAGGATGCCGAGTGACCAAACAGCACCCTCTTGCCCGCTCCCTGGTTACCGTGCGCACCTGGCCGTTCCTCACCGACTTGGCCGTGCTGGCCGTCGGCCTTGCGCTGTTCTTCGCCATGGCCAATGTTGGCGCCTATTGGCTGGCCCGTCCGGTTCCCGCCGTTACCATCTCGCACTCCATCCGGGCGCTGCCCCTCTATGCCTTTTACTCGATTGTGCGCATCGGCATTGCGTACGTGCTGAGCCTGATCTTCGCCGTCGGCTACGGCTACATCGCCGCCTACAATCCCCGCGTCGAGGCGTGGATGGTGGCGGTTCTCGATATTCTGCAGTCGATCCCCGTACTGAGCTTTCTTCCCGGCGTCATGCTGGCCATGATGGCCCTGGTTCCCGGCCATCAACTTGGCATCGAGATGGGCTCGATCCTGCTCATTTTCACCGGCCAGGTTTGGAACATGGCCTTCAGCTTCTACTCCTCGTTGAAGAGCATCCCCAAGGAGATGATCGAGGCCTCGCGCATCTATCGCTACTCTGCCTGGCAACGCTTCTGGCAGCTCGAGATGCCCTTTGCCGCCATCGGCCTGATTTGGAACTCGATTGTTTCGGTCGCCGGTGGATGGTTCTTCCTCATCACCTGCGAGATGTTCGTGCTCGGCGACCGCGACTTCCGCCTGCCGGGCCTGGGCAGCTACCTGCAAACGGCCGCTTCCGCCAACCCGGTGGATACGCATGCCTTGATCTGGGGCTTGGCCGTGCTGGTGCTGATCATCGTAGCCACCGATCAGCTGCTCTGGCGTCCGCTCATTGCCTGGAGCGACAAGTTCAAGTTCGAGCAGGTCGAGTCCAACACCCGCGTGACCTCGCCCATCCTCTCTCTGCTGCAACATTCCACGGCGCTTACCCGTCTTCCCACCCGCGCCTGGGACGCCATGGAAGAGCGCATGTACCGCAGACTCTCCAACACCCGCGAGTGCCGGGTAGTGCAGTCGGTCGACGGCCCTGCCAAATCGGGCGGCTTGTTGATCCCTATCGTTTTCGGTTCTTTTGCCGGGCTGGCCATCTTGTGGGGCGCTTTCAAGGCGGTCCAGATGATTCAAGGCGTCACCTGGCCCGACATCAAGCTCTTGCTCATGGGCGCTGGAGCAACTTACCTCCGCGTCAACGCCTCCCTGCTTATTGCGGCGCTCTGGACCATTCCCGTCGGCGTGGCCATCGGTTCCAGCCCCAGGCTGGCCCGCGTCTTGCAGCCGATTACGCAAGTGGTTGCCTCGGTCCCCGCAACTGCGCTCTTTCCCGTGCTACTGCTGGGGCTGATTCGGATGGGCGGCGGGCTGGGCGTGGGCTCCATTGCCCTGATGCTGCTGGGGACGCAGTGGTACATCCTCTTTAACGTGATTGCCGGCGCTATGGCCATCCCTTCCGATCTGAAGGAAGCGGCCTCGGTCTACAAATTCACCCACTGGCAACGCTGGACCCGTCTGATCCTGCCCGGCATCTTCCCCTATCTCGTCACCGGCATGATCACCGCCTCGGGTGGCGCCTGGAACGCCTCGATTGTGGCCGAGTACTTCCACATCGGGGACAAGACCCTCCAGACCTTGGGCCTGGGCGCGCAGATCAGCGCCGCCACCGACAGCGGCCGTTTCTCAATCCTGCTGCTGGCCACCGTCCTGATGGCTACTATGGTCGTCACCATGAATCGTCTGGTCTGGCGGAGACTTTACCGCCTGGCTGAGACGCGGTATAAACTCGAAGGGTAAGCGGAGATAGCGGAGTTAGCGGAGCTTGCAGGTTTGGCGTGTTGGCCGTGCTAACTCCGCTTGCACGCGAACGGCGCGGCGAATGCCGCAAGCTCCGCTCCGAGAACGCTGCACCATTTTCGTGGTTTTCGCTGGAGCCAGTTTTTTCGCTAGAATCGAAAAGAATGGGAAACAGCGATGGCCGGCGCACTGACAATGGTCGATTGGTCCTGTTGCGCGGCGGTAGAGCAGACCCGTTACGCAGGGCGGAGCATGGGTCTTTCGTGGAACGCGCGTGCCTGTGACGGCGATTCTGTGCAATTTGAGCGAACTGAGTGTGCCCGAGCTGTCGCAGCAGTTCCCGACCGTGCGCCGCGAACAGATTGCGAGCTGCTCGACTTCATCGCGCGGAAGACCGAGATTTGTCCGTAATGGCGAAACGAGTGTTGCTGGATGAGGATCTGCCCGATTGAGCCAAATCGAACCACAATTCTCGCACGCCTTCCGATCATCAATCCGTTTATTGAGTTTGCCGTGGAGCAGTCAAAATGATTCGCACAGGTTTGGTCGGTTTCGGGTTTGGCGGGCGGGTCTTTCATGCGACGCTGCTTTCTTCTGTTGACGGACTGGAATTGACAGCCGTGGTTGAACGCAGTTCGGACAACGCCGCCCAGCGCTATCCCGGCATCCACACCTACCGCACTCTTGAGGAGATGCTGGCCGACTCTTCGCTCTCCCTGATCGTGGTCACTACTCCGAACGGCACGCACTTCGACGTAGCCCGGCAGGCTCTGGAAGCCGGCAAGAGCGTTGTGGTAGACAAGCCAATGTGCGCTACTTCATCTGAGATTGCCCAGCTGATGGAGCTGGCGACAACCCGCGGGCTGCTTTTGGCGCCCTACCATAACCGGCGCTGGGACAGCGACTTCCAGACAGTTCAAAAACTCTTGCGTGAAGGTTCCCTGGGCCGTGTTGTACATCTTGATTCCTTTTTCGATCGCTGGCGTCCCGTCTCAACGGCTAGAGCGTGGAAGGACGATCCTGCAGCAGGCGGCGGCTTGCTCCTCGACCTAGGACCGCATCTGGCCGACCAGGCTCTGGTGCTCTTCGGTCAACCCGAAGCGGTCTCTGCCGACGTACTCCGCGAACGCGACGGGGATGGCGCCAACGATTCTTTCGTGATGCGCCTGCGCTATCCAGCCTTCTCGATTACCCTGGGCGCCAACTGCCTCTCTTCGCTTCAGCGGCCCCGTTTTCACCTGCGCGGCACCAAAGGCAACTACTGGAAGTGGGGGCTCGACCCGCAGGAAGCTGCGCTCATGAACCTTACTCGCATCCCGGACGGTCCCTGGGGCGAAGAACCGGCGGCAAATTGGGGCCTGTTGAAGGTGGACATCGATGGTGGGAAGGTGACGCGGCCTTATACGCCCATCGCAGGCGACTACCGCCTTTACTACGCCGGAATCCGCGACGCGCTTGTGGGCAAAGCGCCCGCGCCGGTCACCGCGCTGGAGGCATGGCGAGTTGCGCGCATCCTCGAATGGGCCGCGCTCAGCGCCGAGGAACGGCGCGAAATTCCCTGCGACTGGGAAAATGAACCGAAATAGGACAGAGAGCGGCCGCGAGACTCAATGGAGTCAAGTCGAGGGACTGTTATAGCCGGTCCGCCGCTTCTGGCGGGTCGACGCTTACTTTCGACAGAACCAGTCGCAGCTTTTCCAGGGAGCCACACTTGGCGCGGGCTTTTATGCTGGTCCAGTCGCCAACCCGTTCATTCACTATCGCCGCCACTAGCCTATCTGCAGAAACGTTGTCGACCTGGGCCAGTACGAGATCGTCGCCTGAGTCGGTCGCCGCGGGCCGCCACAGGAAACACTGTCGATGCAGCCCGGCCTGAGAACAGATTGCATCCACTGCATCGTCTATGTCAGCCTCCGAGAGACCGAATTCCCGGCAATTCCGTTTCAGCACAGCCTCATATTCCAAAATGACCGCAACGCTCACGTTTGGTCGCCATCTGCTGCTGCCCAAGTGACTTAGCAGGCGATGAGATGTCCCGCGTTGAGATCGCATGGCCGCCACCACCACACTTGTGTCCAGCACAACCTGGTACAGGGAAGGGTTCCTCCACCCCGCTTTGCCAACTCCCTTAAACTCTAATCCCCACGCACCTCACCCTTGCTGGCCGGTTCCTTTTCCACCAGAGGCACCCAGAACCGGAAGGTTGTTCCCTTCCCTTGCACGCTTTCCGCCTCGATGGCCCCACCATGCGCGGTCAGGATGGCGCGAACAATGGCCAGTCCCATTCCCGATCCCTTACCGGCCTTCGCGCTCTTTTTTCCCCGGTAGAACTTCTCAAAGACCAGCGGAAGGTCGGCAGAATCGATTCCTGGCCCATTATCTTCCACGCAAAACTCGAGCCGGTCGCCAACGCGCCGACTGCCAAGGACAATGCGACTGCCAGGCTGTGAATAGCGGACCGCGTTTTCCAGCAGGTGGCGAAGCACCCTGCCAAGCAGGTGCGGGTCGAACCAGGCAGGGCAATCCAGTTCCTTCGCCTCGATCACCACCCGGTGAGCGGCAAGGATCGACCGCAACTCGTCCACCACCTGATCCAGCAGGACGCGCGGTTGCTGCTTGGACAAGTGAACCTGCACAACTTTGGCATCGATCTCCGCCATCTGCACCGCCTGACCGATCAGCGTATCGAGCCGAGACGCCTCCTCATCCACCAATGAAGCCAAATCCAGCCGCCCAGCCTCATCCAATCCCTCGGCCTGCATCAGCGTGGTCGCGGCGGCGCGAATCGAGGTCAGCGGAGTGCGCAATTCGTGAGTCAAAGAGTCGATCAGCGCCGAGCGCAGACGCTCACCCTCGCGAGCAGCCTCCATGCGCGCCGAGGCCTCGATAGCCAAAGCTCGGGTGAGAGCGATCGCCACCTGGGCACTGACGGCAGTGGCCACCTCGCGGGAAAGGACCGCAGGCCTCCAGCCCAATGCGCCCACGGGCCTCAACCCCATCATCAAGGTCATGACATTGAATCCTCCAGGGATGACCAGAGTGGGGTTGGGCCCTTGCGTCATGGCGCGAAGGCTTGCCTTGATGCTCAAGGGTAGATCGGTGGTCGAGGTATGAAACTCCTCCCGGTCTGCGACAAACAGCACTACCCCATTCAGGGCGAAGATGCGGTCGATCAGCAGGGGCAAATCGCGGACCAGGCCGGCGGCGTCCTCGTGCAGCATCATCTCCTGGCTCAACCCGTAAAGCCGCTCCACATCTTCGCGCCGCTGCTCGGCCTGCGCGGCTTGCCGGCGCGCGTGTTCTGCCACCCGGCCTACTACCGCGCAACAGGCTAGAAACGAGATCATGGCCACCCACTCCTGAATGCCGGCCAAACGAAGAGTGTGGAAAGGAGGCAGAAAGAAAAAGTCGAATGCGAGGGCGCAGAGCGCGGCAGTCACCAGCGAGAGGCCAATACCCGTCTGAGTCGCCGTCCACACCACCAGTACCAGAAACACCATTCCGGCCGCAGTCGAATTGGCGCCCAGCCATACCAAGGCGACTGTGGTCAGCACCACCGACACCGTCGCCGCAATCCAGCGTGCCGCGATGCGCGAATTGGAGAGCACGTTCATGATCTTCCTCACCGGAATGATACCCGGCGGCCCCGATGATGTAATCTTCCGATGAAAGAAGAACATCATGCCCGGCAGAATTCTGATCATCGACGACGAGCCGCAAATCACCCGCGTGCTGCGCGCCGCACTCTCCGCGCAAGCATTCGACGTACGCACCGCCAACGATCCCGAGGAAGGGCTGCAAGTCTTTCGCGACTGGCCCCCCGATCTGGTCATCACCGATCTGATGATGCCCGGGTTGAGCGGCGTCGAAGTCTGCCGCGCCATCCGCTCCCAGGGCAAGACGCCCGTGCTCATCCTCTCAGTGCGCGACCACGAGCGCTCAAAAATCGAAGCGCTCGACGCCGGAGCGGACGACTACGTGACCAAGCCATTCAGTATTCAGGAGTTGCTGGCGCGCGTCCGCGCCCATCTGCGCCGCGCACCCGAGCGCACTACCGCCGCCATCGAGGCCGGAGACTTCGTTCTCGACGCGGAAGCTCATTCCATCGAAGTCCAGGGTAAGCCCATTCACCTCACCCCTAAGGAATTCGACCTGCTGGTCCATCTGGCTCGGCACGCCGGAAAAGTGATAACCCACCGCGCCCTGCTCACCTCGGTTTGGGGCGCGCAATCAGCCCATCAGCCGGAGTACCTGCGGGTGTTTGTCGGCCAGTTGCGGAAAAAGCTCGAAGCCGAGACTGGCAAGCAGTACATCCAGACCGAACCCTGGGTAGGCTACCGCTTCATCCCGGAGGGTTGGAGCGGCAACGAAGAATGACGCTATCCGGGAGATAAGGAGATCCTTATGCACTGGCTGCTACCATTCACCCATGAATAGAGACGGGAAAACACGCCGCCAAACCCTCCTCTTGCGGGCTGTGATTGAGATTGCGTTTATCGTCTTCCTTTTCTATTCAAACCTTCTGATGGGAGAGTTCACCCGCTCCAGCGGACAGGGCAAGACTATAGCCTTCGCTCTCACCGATATTCTCACTGCTACGAACTTCTCCATCGCCATCGTCTCCGGGCTGATCGGCTACCTGGTCTTCGAATACCTGCGGAAAAAGCTGTAAAAGAGCTGTCTCCAGCCCAATTCCAACCGTTCCGAGCACCGTCGAAGGACCCGCGGTTGGGATTCTGGCGCGAAAGGCGTGGAACCGCCAACCTCAACGCACGATTCACCCCCCTCCCTTACGCTTTTTTTAGGAAACCTTTTCGATACTCAAAGAAGGCGAGAGCCAGAATGATCTTGGAGCTGAAACCAAGCTCCTCGAACTGTGAGACCCGCGATGCAAGATTTCTGGATGTTGCTGTTCACCGTTGTCTTCTTTGCCGTGGCGTTTCTCTACGTCAAGGCATGTCAGAAGTTGAGGTAGCCCCCATGCATTTCGACATCATCACCGTAGTTGCGCTGATTCTGTCCATCCTGCTTTTCGGCTACCTGACCATCACCCTGCTCTTCCCGGAGAAGTTCTGACATGTCCGCCAACGGCTGGTTGCAGTTTGCCCTCTTTTCCCTGATCTTGCTTGCGAGTGTTCGTCCGGTGGGCATCTATCTGGCCCGCGTACTGGAAGGTGAACGCACCTGGCTGGACCGCGTGCTTCGACCCATCGAGCGCCTCATCTACAAGCTCTCCGGCGTCAACGCCGAAAAAGAAATGAACTGGCGCGAGTACGCCTTCGCTGTACTAGGCTTCTCGGCGGTTACCATGCTGTTGACCTACGGCATTGAGCGCTTGCAAAACTATTTGCCCTGGAACCCGCAAGGACTTGCCGCCGTCGGCCCCGACCTGGCCTGGAACACCGCTGCCAGCTTCACCACCAACACCAATTGGCAGGCCTATACGCCCGAGACGACCATGAGCTACCTGACGCAGATGGCCGGCTTGGCGACGCATAATTTCTGGTCGGCGGCAGTGGGCATCGCCGTGGCTTTCGCCCTGATCCGGGGCATCAAGCGCACCACCTCCGGCACCATCGGCAACTTCTGGGTCGACGCCACCCGCACACTGCTCTACGTCCTGCTGCCGGGTTCGCTCATCTACGCGCTGGTCCTGGTCGGACAGGGCGTGCCGCAGAACCTGAAGGCCTACACCACGGCGCACCCTCTGGAGCAGCCCACGCAGACGCAGACCATTGCGCAGGGACCGGTGGCATCGCAGGAGGCCATTAAGATGTTGGGCACCAATGGCGGCGGCTTCTTTAACGCCAACAGCGCTCACCCCTTCGAGAACCCAACCCCATTTTCGAACCTGCTTCAGATGCTCTCCATCTTCATCATCCCCGCCGGGCTCACGTATACATTGGGCCGAATGACCGGATCTCCCGGCCACGGCTGGGCCGTGCTGGCCGCCATGTACGTGCTCTTTGTTGCCGGTTTCACCACCGTCTATTGGGCAGAGTCGCAGCCCCACGCGCTTCTTCATGGCGCTTCGCAAACCGGCACTGCCACTGCGCCGGCAGGCAACATGGAAGGCAAGGAAGTGCGCTTCGGCGTCTCCCAGTCATCACTCTTCGCCACCGTCACCACCGACGCCAGCTGCGGCGCCGTCAACGGCATGCACGACAGCTTCACGCCCCTGGGCGGTATGGTGGTGCTTACCAACATCATGCTTGGCGAAGTCATCTTTGGCGGTGTTGGCTCCGGTCTCTACGGCATTCTTATCTTTGTGGTCCAGGCGGTCTTCATCGCCGGGCTCATGGTGGGCCGCACGCCCGAATACCTGGGCAAGAAGATCGAGTCTTACGACGTGAAGATGACCATGCTCTACGTGCTCATCTTTCCGTTGATCATTCTCACCCTGACCGCGGCCTTTGTGCTTTCGCCGAATATAGGCCTTTCGGCCCTTTCCAATCACGGTCCGCACGGGTTGACTGAGATCCTGTACGCCTTTACCTCAGGCGCGGGCAACAACGGCTCGGCCTTCGCCGGCCTCAGCGCCAACACCTGGTGGTACAACGTTGCCTTGGGATTCACCATGCTTGGCGGCCGCCTTCTGATGATGGTTCCAGTGCTGGCCCTGGCCGGCAACCTGGCCCAGAAAAAGAGCATTCCGCCTTCGCCCGGCACCTTCCCGGTGAATGGGATGCTGTTTACCCTTCTGCTGGTCGGCGTCATCTTGATCCTGGGCGCACTCACCTTCTTCCCGGCGCTGAGCCTGGGGCCGATTTTGGAACACCTGCTACTCAAGGCTGGTCAGCTTTTTTAGCCTCTAGCTTCTAGCTATTGGTCGTCAGATATGAATTTCAAGTTTTTCCAGCATTAGACGCTAGAGGCTAGCAGCTAGCGGCTGAATTACGAAACGGACTGACATGGCTGAAAAGAAAAGTCTTTGGAACACGGACATCATGGGCCAGGCGCTCATCGATTCGGTGCGCAAACTCGATCCTCGCGGTATGGTCAAGAACCCGGTGATGTTTGTCGTGGAAGTGGGCAGCGTGCTTTCCACGGCAATCCTCATCGACAACACCGTCAACCACCGCGCTGGTTTCGGATTTAACCTGCAGATCACGCTTTGGCTTTGGTTCACAGTCATTTTCGCCAACTTTGCCGAGGCCATGGCCGAGGGCCGCGGCAAGGCTCAGGCCGACACCCTGCGCAGGGCCAAGGGCGAAACAGTCGCCCGCCGCTATACCGGTTCCAACGAGTTGGAAGACGTGGCCAGCGGGCTGCTTCGCGCCGGCGACATCATCTATGTTGAAGCCAACCATTACATCGCCGGGGACGGCGAAGTCATCGAAGGCGTGGCGTCGGTGGACGAGTCGGCCATTACCGGCGAATCCGCTCCCGTCATCCGCGAGGCCGGCGGCGACCGCTCGGCCGTCACGGGCGGAACAAAGGTTCTGTCGGATTGGATCAAGGTACGCATCACCTCGAACCCCGGCGAGACCTTTCTCGACCGCATGATTGCCCTGGTGGAAGGCGCAACCCGCCAGAAAACTCCCAACGAGATTGCGTTGAGCATTCTGCTCTCCGGCCTGACAATTGTCTTCTTGCTGGCCGTTGTCACTTTACAGCCGTTCGCAATCTACTCCGGCGCGCCGCAGACCGTCTTCGTGCTGGTTTCCCTCCTGGTGTGCCTGATTCCCACCACCATCGGCGGACTGCTTTCGGCCATCGGCATCGCCGGCATGGACCGTCTGGTGCAGTACAACGTGCTGGCCATGAGCGGGCGCGCCGTGGAGGCCGCGGGGGACGTGAACACCCTGTTGCTGGACAAGACCGGCACCATCACCCTGGGCAATCGCCAGGCTTCCGAGTTCATCCCGGCTCCCGATGTCAGCCCCGAACGGCTGGCCGATGCCGCGCAGCTTTCGTCGCTTTCCGACGAGACCCCGGAGGGCCGCTCAATCGTGGTGCTCGCCAAGGAGAAGTACAACCTGCGCGGGCGCGACCTGAGCCACGCTCATGCAGAGTTTGTTCCCTTCACCGCGCAAACCCGCATGAGCGGCGTGAACCTGCCCGGCGTACGGATCCGCAAGGGCTCGGTGGACGCAATCGCCCGCTTCCTCGAGGATCAGGGTTCTTCTCTGCCGAAGCGGGTTCGCGACGCTGTTGAAGAGGTGGCCCGCATGGGTGGAACGCCCCTGGTGGTGGCGGAGAACTCTACCGCCTTGGGCGTGATTCATCTCAAGGACATCGTGAAGGGCGGATTGAAAGAACGCCTGGCCCGGCTGCGCGCCATGGGCATCCGCACCATCATGATCACCGGCGACAACCCTCTCACCGCCGCCGTGATTGCCCGCGAAGCCGGAGTTGACGACTTTCTGGCCGAAGCCAAGCCCAAGGACAAAATGGACCTGATCAAACGCGAGCAGGCGAAGGGCAAGCTGGTGGCCATGACCGGCGACGGCACCAACGACGCCCCGGCTCTGGCCCAGGCAGACGTGGGCGTGGCCATGAACTCTGGCACGCAGGCCGCGAAGGAAGCCGGCAACATGGTCGATCTCGACTCCAATCCCACCAAACTGATTGAGATTGTCGAGATCGGCAAGCAGTTGCTGATGACTCGCGGAGCACTGACCACCTTCAGCATCTCGAACGATGTGGCCAAGTACTTCGCCATCATCCCGGCCATGTTCGCGGGTGTCTTCCCGGTGCTGAATGCGCTCAACATCATGTATTTGCACTCGCCCCAATCGGCCATTCTCTCCGCGGTCATCTTCAACGCGCTGATCATCGTGGCCCTCATCCCGCTGGCCCTCAAGGGCGTCAAGTACGAGC
>Ga0181520_10003211_pt1 | contig 28979 bp, 19 predicted proteins | sample PEATcosm2014_Bin_29_FD_132451 | JGI IMG/M metagenome (GOLD analysis project Ga0181520, IMG submission 132451) | Peatland microbial communities from MTU Mesocosm Facility, Houghton, MI, USA - PEATcosm2014_Bin02_30_metaG | ecosystem: Environmental > Terrestrial > Soil > Wetlands > Peat | place...
GATGGCCGTTGGCGCGCTGAAAGACGGCGCGAAGCCGACGCTGGCGGTGATTGTGGACAAGGACGGCCAGCGCTCGCTCGTGACGCGCACGGCGGACGGCAAATCGCGGACGCAAGAGTTGAGCGACAGCTTCAAGTCAAACCCGGCCACGATGGCAATTCAGGACGTGAACCAAGACGGGCTGGCGGATTTGGTGGCGTTGATTCCCTATGAAAAAATCAAGGTGCTGCTGCAAAAGACCGGCGGTGATTTTGACGAGGAGGACGTGGATCCGCCGGGAGGCGCGATTGAGCAGCCGTGGATGGCGGCGGCGGACGTGGACGGCGACGGCAAAACAGAACTGTTGCTGCCGCAGAAAAATTTCGTTCGCGCCGTCGTGCTCGAACAGGAAAGCAAAATGTCAGACTCAACCAACAAGCCGATTTGGAGCTTTCGTGTGAAGGACCAGATCAACGGCGCGGCCAGCGATTCACGCATCGTTGGCGCGACGGCTGTGATAAATGGTTCGAACACCGTGCCTTCGATTTTCCTGCTGGACGCGGAGCACAAGCAGTTGACGCTGTGCGAGCGGGACACGAACGGCGTCTGGCGTGTGACGCGCAACGTGGAATTGCCGGTTTCGGATTTCACGGGACTGCAATCCGTTGCGCTTGGCGGCACGAACGTCCAGAGCGTGGCGTTTCTCGGCCAGAATGAGGTCGCATGGATGCCGCTGGCGGGTGATGTCTGGGAATTCACAGCGCTTGACGGCTACGACACGCCCATCAAGGACGGTTTCCTGAATGACGTGGTGGCGGGCGATTTGACCGGCAGCGGGCGGAAAGACCTGGTGTTTCTGGAAATAGCCAAAAATTATCTGGACCTAGTCCGCTTCGATTCAAACCACAAGCTCGTGCCCGGCGAACGCTGGCAGGTGTTTGAGTCGCACACGTTCCGTGGCGTGGCCAACGCGCTGCCCGAACCGCGCGAGGCACTCGTGGCCGACGTGACCGGCGACAAGAAAAACGACCTGGTCGTGCTGGTGCATGACCGGATTCTGGTTTATCCGCAGGAATAGCCGGCGGGACACCGGAAGCTCATGCGCCGATTAAAGTAGGAATCAATTGTAAAATTCCTACAAATAGTTCTTGACGGACTATTTTAGATTTGTCATATTCAAGCCATGAATATGACTGAAACCACAAACGCCGTCTGGTTCACCACCAAGGGCCAGGTGGTGATCCCCTTGCGGCTGCGCAAACAATTCCATATCGAAGATGGCACCAAGGCCATCGTGGAGGCCACCGCCGACGGGATTCTCCTGAAACCCGTCACCGCCGTCACCATCCGCCGCCTGCGCGGCATTCTGAAACGCAAGCCGGGCGAAAAGCCGTTTGCCGAGGAATGGGCCGAACACAAACGCGAGGAAATGGAACTGGAGGAAGCCAAATATGCCCGCAGCACCGGTTCTCGATAGTCATGCACTGCTCGCATTGCTCCGGGATGAACCGGGCGGCGAGAGCGTGGCAAAGATCCTCGAACGCGCGGGCCAGCGCGACCAGCCCCTTCACATGACCGAGGTGAATTACGCCGAGGTGCAATATATCGTCCGGCGCAAGGATGGCGACGCCGCGTGGGCCACCATCGCCAATGAATTGAAGGCCGCGCCCATTGAATTTCATCCCGCGACCCGCCGGCTGGCCGACTTGGCCGCCGATTTCAAGTCCCGGTTCAAAATCAGTTTGGCCGACGCCTTTGCCGCCGCGCTGGCGAAGGAAAAGAAAACCGAACTCGTCACCGGCGACCCGGAATTCAAGCCGCTCGAAAAGGAAATCAAAATCAACTGGTTGAAATAAACCATGCGGGAAATCCATGAATAACAATCAGAAGAAGGAACTGTGTCTTACGCTCTTGCAAGCGGACAGCGAAGCAAAAATCGTCCGCATCCTGACTGAAGCTAGCTACTGGAATGACAAGCGTGTTTGGCGGCTCTATGGCGACACGGAGAATAATTTCAGCACAATCGGCAACCAACAGAACCGACCAGATTCCGCGCTTGTTGAAAAGTTGATCAACTCGGTGGACGCTCGCCTCATGCACGAATGCTTGTCTCGTGGCATCAACCCGGAATCGTCCGCCGCACCGCAAACAATCCGCGACGCGGTTGCTAGATTTTTCGAGGAGGGGCGCAGGGCCGGGAGCATCTATGGCGGTCAAATTCGAGCTTGGGACAATGAAATGCGTCGAGAAGTCGCAAAAGGCATCACGCTTGCCGCAACCGGAGCGAAACCGCAGGACGGTGATCCATGCCTGACGATCGCCGACCAGGGTGAGGGACAAACTCCACGCAAGTTTCTCGATACTTTTCTCTCGCTGGAAAAATCCAACAAACTTCGCATTCCATTCGTCCAGGGGAAATTTAACATGGGCGGCACTGGCGTTCTGGAATTCTGCGGAAAACAGAATCTCCAACTGATTCTCAGTCGCCGCAGTCCACATATCCTGAATAGGAATTTCGATCACCCGACCGATGAGGAATGGGGATTCACCATCGTCAGGCGGGAGAATCCGACGGGAAATGAGAAAAGTTCGTGTTATACTTTTCTTGCGCCGGTTGGTTCGGACGAAGTCCAACGAAAAGGTCATGTCCTGACTTTTGCTGCTGACACGATGCCAATCTTCCCCGACCTTGCCGAACCTTACGCACGCGAAGCCGAATGGGGCACGCTTATCAAACTTTATGAGTATTCGCTACCGGGGCATCGCTCTCATATTCTGCTCCCCACTGGCCTACTATCTCGCTTGGAACTGTTACTGCCAGAATTGGCACTTCCAATTCGTTTGCACGAATGCCGTGCAGGTTACAAAGGCCACAAGGGCAGCATGGATACGACTTTGACGGGTCTGGGCGTTCGACTCGATGAGGGTGGCAAAGCTGAAAATCTTGAATCTGATTTTCCTTCGTCTGGCCCGCTTACATGCGCAGGTGAGCCGATGGCGGCAACGATTTACGCATTCAAAAAAGACAGGGCGAAAACCTACCGTAGAAACGAGGGGATCATTTTCACGGACAACGGTCAGACTCACGGCCATCTAACGACAGACTTCTTCAACCGAAACAAAGTGGGTTTGTCATACCTTTCCGATTCGATACTCGTGATCGTGGATTGCACAGACATTAGCCCGCGCGGTCGCGAACTGTTGTTCATGAACAGCCGCGACCGCTTGCGCGGCGGCGAACTGTGCAGAGAGGTTGAACAAGAGTTGGAAGACTTGCTGAAAAACCACGCGGGCTTGCGAGCTCTTCGCGAACGCCGCCGTCGCGAAGAAATTGAATCACGCATCCAAGATTCAAAACCGCTCGAACAAGTTCTGGTAAATTTGCTCAAGCATTCGCCGACTCTTGCCAATTTGTTTCTATTCGGTAAACACGCCTCCAACCCGTTCAAACAGATCAAGACCGGTGCGGACGATGAACCATTTGAGGGGAAATCGTATCCAACTTACTTCAAGTTCAAAGGCAAGGATTACGGTCAGGTTTTGAATCGCGAAACGCCCGTCAACATGCGCTGTCGGATTTCGTTTGAGACGGACGCGGCGAACGACTACTTCAAGCGTGGTATTGATCCCGGCGTTTTCTCATTGTTCATTCAAAATGGAGAAGTACGCAAAGAAGTAAAAAATGTCGCCGGTTTCGCGAGCAATGTGAATCTCCAGAATGGGATAGCGAGCTTAAGCATCAAGTTTCCTGAAACCTGCAAGGTCGGTGAAAAATTCCATTTCGTCGCAGCCATTAACGACTCGACGCGTTTAGAACCATTTGAAAACAATTTCTTTATCGTTCTACAAAAGGCAATGGAACTGCGGGGAGGAAACGGCGGAAGGGAGAAACCCCCGAAAGACGAGCCAGGTGACGAACGCGAGATGCCAGGTGGTATTGAGATTCCAAAACCAATCCAAGTTCACCAAGAGGATTGGGAAAGGACTGGCTTTGACCAATTCACAGCGCTGAAAATCAAGGACAGCGGTGAACGGGGCGATTCCGCCACGGGACAGAAAGATGTCGTGGTTTATGACTTCCTCATAAACGCTGACAACATCCACCTCAAACGATTTCTAAAAACAGAGCTTAAGTCTGGCGAGGATGACAAGGTCGCACAAACGCGGTTTGAACTGGGAATGATGCTTGTCACCCTTGCTTTGATTCATCAAGACAAGATGAATCAGGTGGCTGTGGGCACGCAGAACACAGGCGAAGAAAGTATCACCGAAAGTCTGGAGGACCGAGTGGCGAATGTCACAAAAGCGCTTGCACCTTTCCTATTGCCGATGATTGGTGCCCTCGGTGCGCTTGATGAAGAAAAAGTCGCTGCTGGCTCGGCATCAGGTGAATCTACGTAGACATTACGTTGCGAGCTTGTGTAAGAGAACCACTTCCTTGCTCGCTGGAATCTCGCCGCGCTTATTAGCATACCACTTTCGACCAGGCACTTCTCGCCAGATACGTCCGCGCACTTTGGCTGATGTGATGCAATCTGCCTTCATCTCGACGAAACCAGCTTTTTTCATCGTTTCGAGATATGTCTTTAATTGCCACACCGGGTCTGAAAATGCGACGAGTTGCACAACAATGGAATTTTCGTCGAGCAACATCCGAACCGAGGAAAACACGGACTTGAGCCGAGCATAATACGTCACAAGCTCATCCTCATCACGCGGACCAAGCAAGTAATGCGATTCGCCCGCGCCGTCGCGCTGATTCGCTAGCCAGAACGGTGCTGGTGTTTCCTTGCGCCCCAAAATTTGCCAGCGGTGATAAACCACATGAACACCGGGATATGGTGGCGAGGTAAGAACAAGCTTGGCGGGAAGCCATGATTCTGGAATACGTCCATCCTCGCCGCACTTTTCAGATGAACGATTGATCACGCGGCGCATGGATGAGAGTTGGCAACGTGGTATTTCGTTCGCTGTTGCAACTCCGCTCGCGTAATCAAAAAACTGACCCATTGCATCCCGCAGACGTTGGCAAAATTCCATTTTGAACTCGGTTGCTTGCGGAACGATGCTCTTGCAATCCAATCCCCACTGACCTGTGCCAAGCAGAATCAAACGCACAAACTTTTTCTGTCGCGGCTTCGGCAGGTCATTCAACCGTTCAAAAACCCAAAAAAAGAACGCGCGTGCTTCGTCGGAAAGATTGCGCAAATAATAATAGGTCTCGGCATCAACCACCTCGTAAGAGTCTAAATTTTCTCTTGGATTTTCCTTTTCCAGCGCGGAAAGCCATGCAGCGATTTCCCGTTTGTCGTGGACAGAAATCGGTGTCGTTTTCGTTCGCGCCAAGAACACGGCCAATGAACTCACGTCCATTCCAGCAGCGCGGCGACCAAGCGATAAGGCTTCTACCAATGTCGTGCCGCCGCCGCAAAATGGATCAAGCACAAAGTCACCAGGCATGGTAAAAGTCTTAATCGCTTCGCGAGCGAAAATCGGCGAGAACCGAGCCGGATAGCGATAGAAGTCATGCGGCGCCCCAGTCACCTTGTCGCGGTTGGACACGGCGGTTACCAAGGTTTTCGGCACAGTTACGCGCTGTCTCTTCATCATCGTCACTTAATTTTCATTCCTGGGGCTGGCAGCTATGCCAGGTTACAGACTTGTTAAGATAAATGCAAGCCTTGGTTACTAACAACTTCCGAGTTGTATAGCGGACTTTTGGATGGAACCCGCGCAAATCCCTGAAAATCCGCGTCACGCCTCTACAGGGACGCTGCCTGCCCCGGCGAATGCGCGGCGAAATAGGTTGTATTACAAACAAAAAAGAAATCGTTGCAGCGGTTTTCCGATGCAACGATTCAACAATTCACGGTTTGGCGGAATTCAATTCAACCCCGGTGGACGCGGGGCGAAGGCCTTGAAGGAAAGGCCGTCCGCCGTGGCGCTGCCGGCATAAACCGAGAAGTAGAAGTATTTGGAAACCGGGTCAAAATCCGGCAGCAGAGAAAAATCCAGCCAGTCGCGTACCTCCCTCGGCAGCGCCGCCATGGGATTCATGCCGCCCGCGCTGTCGTCTGAATCCTGATTTTTCAGCGTTTTGAAAAGGAAACGCAGGACTTCCTGCTGGTTCTGGTAGCCGAACAAACCGCCGCCCGTGCCGCCGACGTGCTGGGCCGCGTCAACCAGGCCGGGCATTCCGCTCAACGGTTTGGGCGGCTTTTCCCCGCTGCGCAGGTATTCTTCGAGTGTGGACACATCCGTGGACAACGCCACGTATCCGCTACTGGAGGCAATGAAAAGCGAACGCGCCGCTGCCGCCGCCGCGCCGGGAACGCGCGGGACGGGCATGGGAATGGTGTAAATTTTGTGGCCTTGAAAATCGCGCGGGTCGGGCATTTTTTGCGTCCGGGTCATCGAGAGCGAAAACAAATCCTTGATGGCGGTGGCGGCCGGGTCGCCTTTATCCACGCCAATCAGGTAAAGCGACGGTGCAGAGTTCAAATCCGCCAGCGATTTTCCGGCGGGCATTTTCTGGTAATTGATGAAGTCGTCGCCTAGATTATCAATGAGATTTTTGCGAAGGTCAAAGTCCGGATCTTTTTTCTTGGCATTGGCGTTGGCCATGTCAATGGCGGCGTTGAGACCGATCAACCCGGCGGGCGAAATGTCTCCGACCATCTTTTGCAGCGCGGTCCAGCCGTCCTGGCAATCCAGCCGCCAGCGCCAGAATTTCACGGCGTCGGCGGGCACGAACGATTGCGGCACCGCGCTCTCATGCGCGGCCGCAAAAATCTTGAGCAGGCCTTTCCGGCTGGCCTCCGGCGCGGCAATGAAAAAGTTGGCCTGCGAGCCGTCGCGTGTTTCGCGATAGGTGAAGCTGGCGCTCTTCATGCCGGTCAAACCCGTGGCGTCGAGAATTTTGTTCCATTCCGGCTGCGGCACCACGCGGGGCGCCTGGGGGTTCGGCGCCGCCGGTGGTATGTGGGCGAGCGTGTAGAAAAGGGTCTTCGCATTCAGCCAGCCGTAATACAGCGGCGCGTCGCGGAACTGCGAAAGTTTGTCGGCGGCAAAAACCGCGTCGTCATTCAGCGCCGGCAGCAGGCTGCCGCTCAAATGCGCGGCGATGGGTTCGACCGCCTGCACGGAATTGCCGGCAATCAGCAGTGATTCATACTGGCCGATCACGAGGTCAGCGGACTTTCCTGGTTTGGGTTCCACGCCAAGCTCACGCACCGGCTGGCGTCCGGGCAAAATGCCCGCGAGCCCTGGGACATCGTTGCTGGAAAGCGTCACGACGGAGAAGGAAATGCCACGGACATCCTCAGTGCGAATCGTCTTGCCGCCATCCGTCCATTTTTTCTTCAGCGCGTCGAGATTAGTCTTGAGCAGACCGCTTTTGTCCCCGGTGTCGAGGAGCAGAACCACGCCGGGCAACGGGTCCTCGCCGCCCGTCCAGCCGTTTTGCGTCACGGCGATGGTGAACTGGCCCTGCGGCAAATCCGCAAAATCGGCCAGCTTCAATCCGAGTGCTTGTTCCAGCGGGGCGACCAGCGTTTCCGTCAACTTGGCGATGAACTTGTCGTGGAACGGCTTCATCGCCGGGTCGCTCCAGAAAAGCCATTGCGGCGATTGATGGGCGGCCGTCCGCAGCGCCGTGCAATCGGGAATGGCGAAGAAAAACAGCGTGTCCGCCGGCAGCAGATTCTCGGCAGGCGGAATCGCCGCGCGCAGGGGGGCAGTGAATGTCAGCAACGCGGCGAATGCGGCGAGAAATAATGGGCGGAGGATTTTGGTGGTCATAATGAATTCAATTTCAACGGGGCGTTGATAGTCTGGGCTAATTTTTGTTTGAAAGCAATTGTGTCAACTCGTTTAACCGCTGTTTCTCAATCTTTTGGTCACGGCTGTTGAAAAAGAGACCGAGCTTGATGGTCTTCATCTGAACGCGGGTGCTTTTCGAGTCAATTCTTGTAATGAGAATTGAGGTGTCAGTGCCACTGACGTCGCCTTGCGGTCCTTCTGGAAGCTCAATGTAATATTGTCCTGCCGCAAGCTCTTGTCCGGGGAATGAGTAGCCTTTAGCCGCTTCCGGGCTTGTTTTTAATGCCGGCAATGTATTTGTGATCATTTCGTAGCTGACATCATAAATTTGCTCCTGACCGTTGCTTACTTCTTTCTGAACATCCGCAAGTTCGCTCCGCAATTGTTCTGCTGAAAGTTGCGGCGGCTGGTTTGTCGGGGCGCAAAAAGAATTAAGGATGGTCGCAAAAGCCAGAAACGAGACGGCCACAAGTGGTTTCATAAGATTTTTACCCGCGCTTGACGCGCTGGTCTGGCTGAATTAAACCAGAATCCTTCCGACCGTCCATTACAATCTGGCCCGGAATTTATTTGTCTTCCACCGGCTTTTGGTTCGTGTGGCTGGGCGGTTCGAGATAGCGATACGGGTTGTTCGGGTTGTCCACCGAATAGGCAAAGGCGTCGCGGTGGTCGAGAAAATTTTTCACCAGTTCGACGGGAATCGCAAAACCGAGTCCTTCGCCGGACGTGATCTTCATGTTTGTCACGCCCACGACCTCGCCAGCCATGTTGAACAGCGGGCCGCCACTGTTGCCGGGATTGATCTGCGCGCTGGTTTGCAAATAAAGCTCGCCCTCCAGTTCGCGCGTCTTGGTGCTGATGATGCCCTGCGTCACCGTGCGTTCGAGGCCGAGCGGGCTGCCGATGGCAAAAACGGAATCACCGACGGTCAGCGCGTCCGCGCCGCCGAGCATGACGAATTTGAACTTCGGCGTGTTCTTGTCCTCAATGTGCAGCAGCGCGAGGTCGTGGAATTTGTTGATGGCAATGATGCGCACCTGCTTGTAGGTGTCGCGCTCGAGCTGGCCGTCCCTCTGATGATAAACTTCCACGGAAATTTCCGTCTCGCCTTCGATGACGTGGAAGTTTGTGATGAGATAGCCGTCGGCATTGATGAAAAAGCCGGAACCGAGTCCTTCCGGCGTTTGCACTTGCACGACGGCCTCGCCGATCTGCTTGACCAAATCCTGCACGTCGCGAGCCGGCGCGGGGCGGGCGTCGGCATAATAAAATTGGGGCGTGTTGACGCTGACGAGCAGGTTGGACGCGGCGGCGGCCGGCGACACGGCCTCGGCGACCTTGGAAATTTTCGTGATGACGCCGCGCGGCACGACGAGCACGGTGTAACCCAGGTCAACGACCACGGAATCGGATTTCTCGGCGAGGATTGTGCCAGTGACGGCGCCATTACCCTTGAGCTGGAGGGTGTCCGCAGACGCGAATTGCAACCCGCACAAAAGCAGGGCCGGCATGACAAATTGTTTCTTCAACGACATTGCCAGACAATAATGGAACAGGGGACGTTTGACAAGTGCGGGCGAAATCAAAAGCAATTCAGTGATGACTTGCCACGTAAAAACCAGACATAAAAAGTTCCGAAACCAAATAGAGTTCCGGGTACAAGTGAAATTGGATGCCCTCCTTCAAAAAATAAAGATTGTCACAGCCATTTTCCCTGATATTTTGCACTTCCCCTTCGCCAGATCGGCAAAGGGGAAACGGCCTTACAATTTCGCGTTCGTGTGAATGCGGAGCGGCCATAACAACATCAAACATCAATCCCGTGTTCCGCGGGATGCTTCGGAAAATCCGGAGTCTCAACCAAAGGAAACATTGTGTTAAGCATTGGCATTAAGGAATTGTTGGATTCGGGCGTCCATTTCGGACACCAGACGAAGCGATGGAACCCCAAGATGAAGCCGTTCATCTTCGACTCGCGCAACGGCATTCACATCATTGACTTGAGCAAATCGCTCGCGCAGCTTGAAACGGCGTGCGACTTTCTGGGCGTCACCGTCCGCAAGGGCGGCAAGGTGGTTTTTGTCGGCACCAAAAAGCAGGCGCAGCAGTGCATCAAGGAAACCGCCAAGGAATGCGGGCAATTTTACGTCGTCGAACGCTGGCTCGGCGGCACGCTGACAAATTTTAACACCATCAAGTCGTCCATCAAGCGGCTCAAGGAAATCGAGAAGATGGACACGGACGGCTCGCTGGCCCATTACGGCAAACAGGAGCAATCGTCCATCCGCCGCGAGGCCGCGCGCCTGCAAAAGTATTTCGATGGCATCCGCGCGATGGATAAAATCCCCGCCGCCATGTTCGTGGTGGACATCAAGCGCGAACACAACGCCGTCGCCGAGGCGCGCAAATTGAAGGTTCCCATCGTCGCGCTCGTGGACACGAACTGCGATCCGGACCTCGTGGATTATCCGATTGCCGCAAACGACGACGCCATCCGTTCCGTGCGCATGATCATGGCCACCGTCGGCCAGGTCATCACGCAGGCGCAGGGGGAATTTGAATCGAAGCGCGCCCGCAAAGCGCCGGAAGAAACCGCGCCCGCTCAAGCCGCCACGCCGGTGGAAACGCAGCCTGCTGCCGCCCCGGCCGAAGCCGCTCCGCAAGCAATGGCATAGAATTTTTGGCAGGGCGCGTCACTCCTTGCGCGCCACGGCGGGCAGAGGACTGACCCGCGCTGCCAACAAAAACACAATTGAACGACCAACTCTCAAAAAACAACATTAATATGGCTGAATTTACTGCTGCTGACGTGGGCAAGCTCCGGGAAATGACCGGCGCGGGCATGATGGACTGCAAAAAGGCGCTCGTGGAAGCGAAGGGCAATCTCGATGAAGCCGTGAGCGTTTTGCGCAAGAAAGGCCAGGCGACCGCCAACGTGAAGGCGGCGCGCGACGCGAAGGACGGCGCCATCACCCAATACATCGCGCCGGACGGCAAGCTCGGCGTTCTCGTGGAAGTGAACAGCGAAACGGACTTTGTAGCCCGCAACGACATCTTCCGCGCGTTTTGCGACGACGTGGCGAAGCGCTATGCGACCGAGACCAGTCCGAATTTCGAGGCGGAACGCGAGGCGCTGGTCGCCAAAATCCGCGAGAACATCAAAGTCGCCCGGCACGCGAAAATGGAAGTGACCGGCAACGGCATGGTGGCCGGCTACATCCATACCGGCGCGAAGGTCGGCGTGCTCGTCGAGGTTGGCGCGGGCAAGGCCGAGACCGTGATGAAGGACGAGTTCAAGCAACTCGTCAAGGACATCACGCTGCAAATCGCGGCGGGCCATCCGCACGCCGTTTCGCGCGAGCAGGTGCCGACGAGCGTCATCGCCAAGGAACGCGAGATTGCCATGCAATCGGACCGTTTCAAGGGCAAGCCGGCGCAGGCCATGGAAAAAATCATGCAGGGCGTTCTGGAAAAATTCTACCAGCTTTACTGCCTCGTGGACCAGGGCTTCGTAAAGCGCAACTCCGAGGTGAGCGTGAAGGAGCACGTCGCGCAAATCGCCAAGCAGCTCGGCGATGAAATCACCATCCGCCGGTTTGTGCGGTTTCAGGTGGGCGAAAGCGCATAACGGAAAAATTCAGAACAAAAAAGGCGTCCGCATGGACGCCTTTTTTTGATTTTGGGAATCAGTTTAATGCGGGATCCATCTCTGCGATTATTCTAGCATGGTGGTCATCTGGCATCTTCATCTTTGTCCAATCTGCGACGTGCCACCAAAGGGTCAAAAGGTCTGTTAGGCGAATAAGCAAGTTCTCGAACACCACCCTCATTTAGACCAACCAACTCTACGCGAACCAGACTAACGTCGTCACGCTTATGGTCAATAAAATACTCCGCCGCCTCATCTTTTGAGTCGGCTGGCAACTCATCATAATACATTTTGCCATCATGCCTCCAGTGCATACCAAAGATGAATCTTTCTCTCATAAACGCGAACGGTGCCTAACTAAGTTGAACTGCCAGTTTGAAGTCTGTTTCGGTTCACGAATTTCACTTTGTGCCTGACAAAGTTTTTTGACAAGCGGAATTTGCATCGAAAGAAATTTACTTCTATAGAGCGACATCCACAAACCTTGTCCACTTCGTATTGGAGCGGGCGGATTTCACGGCGGTTTCGATAAACGCCATGCCGTAGACGCCGTCGTCAATCGTCGGGAAATCATATTTGCCGCCGCATTTGCCTTCAATCCGGTCGCGAATGGCTGCCGCGGCTTCGAGATAAATGTTCGCAAACGCCTCGATGAACGCTTCGGGATGACCGAACGGCAGCCGCGTGAACTTTTTTGCCGCTTCGCTGACGTAATTATTTCCGCGTCGGAGAATTTTTGCCGGTTCACCCTTTGGCGTGAACTTCAATTCGTTTGGATGCTCCTGCTGCCACGCGAGCGAGCCTTTCGCGCCGTAAATGCGGATGTTCAAATTGTTCTCCTCGCCGCAGGAAATTTGCGACGCATAGAGTATCCCGCGCGCGCCGCCGTGGTAGCGAATGAGCAGGTTCGCGTCGTCCTCGAGCTTGCGACCCGGAAGAAACGTCGTGAATTCGGCGCAGAGCGAATCAATCTTCAGGCCGGTGATGTAGCGTCCAAGATTTTCTGCATGCGTGCCGATATCGCCCAGGCAGCAGGCTGCGCCGGCGCGTTTGGGATCGGCGCGCCACGCGGCTTGTTTGTGGCCGGTTGTTTCGAGGCGATCCAGCAGCCAGCCTTGCGGATATTCGGCGACGATCTTGAGAATTTTCCCCAGCGCGCCCCGCCGCACGAGTTCGCGCGCCTCCTTCACCATCGGATAGCCGGTGTAATTGTGCGTGAGCGCAAAAACCTTTCCCGACTTGAGCACCGCGGCGCGCAATGCCTTCGCCTCCTTGAGTGTCAGCGTCAGCGGCTTGTCGCACACTACATGGAAACCTTTCTTGAGAAAGGTTGTTGCGACCGGCGCATGCAAATCGTTCGGCGTGACGATGGAGACAAAATCAATTCTTTCGGCCGCCGGCAGCGCAGCTTCGCGTTCAGCCATTTCCCCGTAGTTCGAATAAACGCGGCTCGCATCGAGAAATAGTTGTTTGCCCGTGACCTGGGAATTTTTCGGGTCGGAAGAAAAACAACCGGCAGCCAGTTCGATTTGACCATCAAGATTCGCGGCCATGCGATGGACTGCGCCGATGAAAGCACCCTGGCCGCCACCGACCATGCCATAGCGCAGTTTGCGTTTGACGGACATAAATTATTTCTGTTTGGAAAAGGCCGCGTCGAAGGCGGAGGCGTTCGGGGTGAAATCGAGTTTGCGGACGAAAGCGCAACTTTCCGTCGCGCCGTGAACGCGGTCCATGCGGCCATCTTCCCATTCCACGGAGAGCGGGCCGCGATAGCCAATGTCGTTCAACGCGACGATGATGTCCTCGAATTTGATGTCACCGTGGCCGAGCGAACGAAAATCCCAGAAGCGGCGCGGATCGGTGAAATCCGTATGTCCGCCGAACACGCCGACTGTGCCGTCGCCGTGCCCCCACCAGACATCTTTCATGTGAACGTGGTAAATGCGCGCGGCGAATTCGCGGATGAACTTCACATAATCCACGCCTTGATAACCAAGATGCGACGGATCGTAATTGAAACCGAATCGCTTGTGATTCTTCACCGCACCGAGCGCGCGTTTCGCCGAGACAATGTCGAAAGCGATTTCCGTGGGATGCGCTTCGAGCGCAAAGTTGACGTTTTCTTTTTCAAACACGTCGAGGATCGGCAGCCAGCGCCTGGCAAAATCGGCAAATCCTTCGTTGAGAAAATCCCGGCTCGTCGGCGGAAAAGCGTAGAGTGCGTGCCAGATGCTTGAGCCGGTGAAGCCATTGATAACGGCTGGAAAATCATCGTCATCCTTGCGTCCGGGCCTGGCGTTGAAAAATAATCGCGCGGCGCGGGCGGTGGCTTTCACTTTACCGGCGGCGCGCTGGCGCACGCCATCGGGGTTGCCATCGCCCCAAACGTCGGCGGGCAGTATCGCCTTGTGCCGTTCGTCAACCAAATCGCACACGGCCTGACCGACGAGATGAGTCGAGATCGCGAAACATTTCAGACCGTGTTTCTCCAGCAATGCCCATTTCTTTTTGACGTAATCCGGCTCGTCGAGCGCACGATCCACCTCGAAGTGGTCACCCCAGCAGGCGAGTTCCACGCCGTCGTAACCCATCGCTCTGGCTTTGGGCGCAAGTTTGGCGAGCGAAAGATCGGCCCACTGGCCGGTGAACAAGGTAACAGGTCTTGGCATGGTGATAATCAGTTAAAATTGTCGTCGGAATGAATCTTTTGGATTTTCGCCGGACAGGCAAGCGGAATCCGCGAGTAAATAACTTCGGAATTCTCCGATCACCTTGAACGCGCGGCAAAACTTCCCTCCTCTTTCATTGCCCAATGGCGACGTGCGATTAAACTGTGCGCGTGAAATCCAATGGCGCGGTGTATCTCGTCGGGGCCGGGCCGGGCGACGCGGGGCTGCTCACGTTGCGCGGCGCGGAATTGCTCCGGCGCGCCGACGTGGTGCTCCACGACGCGCTCGTCAACCCCGCCCTGCTCCGCCTCGCCTCGCCGTCCGCCGAATTCATCGCCCGTGGAAAAAACATGACGATGCCGCAGGAGGAAATCACCGCGCTGCTCATCGCCCGGGCGCGCGCGGGCAAATGCGTCGTCCGGCTCAAGGGCGGCGATCCTTACATTTTCGGTCGCGGCGGCGAGGAGGCGGAGGCATTGGCGGCGGCGAAGATTCCATTTGAAGTCGTTCCGGGTGTTTCCTCCATCGTGGCGGCGCCGAATTACGCGGGCATTCCGCTCACGCACCGCGAGCATTGCTCCAGCTTCACGGTCTTCACCGGCCACAGCGATTCAGTGGGCGCGGCCACGGCGATGCGCTACGAGCAGATTGCCAAAATCCCCGGCACCAAGGTCGTGCTGATGGGCACGGACAATCTGGATGACTGGACGAAATCGCTCGTCGCGCACGGGATGCCGCCGGAAACGCCGGTGGCCATCATCCAATGGGGCACAACGGGCAGACAAAAATCGGTCTCCGGCACGCTGGCGACGATTGCGAAACTGGCGGCTGAAAAGAAAATTTCGCCGCCCGCGCTCACCATTGTCGGCGACGTGGTGAAGCTGCGCGGGAAATTGAACTGGTTTGAAAACCTGCCGCTGTTCGGAAAAAGAATTGTCGTCACACGCCGCACGGGACAGGCAGGCGCGTTCGCAAAACGGCTCGCGGAGTTGGGCGCGGATGTTCTCGAAGTGCCAACCATCCGAATCACACTGCCGACGGAGAAAGACGCCATCGTGGACGCGCTGCTGGAATTGAACGCCTACGACTGGCTGGTGTTCACGAGCGCGAATGGCGTGACGGCGTTCTTCGATTTGTTCTTCAAGCGCTTTCACGACATGCGCGACATCGGCGGCGCGCGCATCGCGGCGGTCGGCCCGGCAACAGCGGCGAAGCTGCGCGAACTGCATTTGCAAGTGGACTTGACGCCGGAGAATGCGACTGCCAAAAAACTGGCGGCGGCATTTGCAAAATTCGAGACCGTCGAGAATTTGAAGATGTGCCTGCTGCGGGCGGAAGTAGCCAACCGCGAATTTCCAGAGGCGCTGGAGAGATTGGGCGCGATTGTGGACGACATAGCGATTTACAAAACCGTGCCGGAAACCGAAGACCCCGGCGGCGCGGGCGCGCGGCTGCTGGCCGAAGGCGCGGACTGGGTGACGTTCACAAGCAGTTCGACAGTGGAGCATTTCCACGCGCGGTTCAATTTGCCAAAGCTCATGAAGCAATTTCCAAAATTGAAAATCGCCTCGATTGGCCCCGAAACGAGCAAAACCATCGCCGCGCTGGGACTGAAGCCCGCGATTGAGGCGAAGGAACACGCGACCGATGGTTTGATTGCAGCGCTGCTCAATGCATCAAAAACTTAGGACGCGTTTTCAGCACGGGGAAAATTTGGATGCGGTGGCAAGCGGAGCGCGACGCCGCTTTGGAAAAAGCAGCAGATTGGATTGCCAAAAGTGCGCTGTTGCCGCTGCGCTCTGCCAGCGCAGTCCAAAAGCTGCCGCCAAAGACACGTCCCGCCAGTTTTTTAATTCCAAACTTTTCATTTCGTGTGATTCGTGTATTTCGTGGCGGCATTATATGAATCTGAAAAGCCTTTTCACTCTTGCCGCACTGGTTCTATCCGGCTTCGCGGCGAAACCGATTCACGCCGCCGAAACCATTCCGCTCGCCGGCGAATGGCGATTTGCCCTCGACCGCAACGATGTCGGAACGAATGAGCAATGGTTCGCCAAAAATCTGCCGGACAAAATCAAATTGCCCGGCATTCTCCAGGCGCAAGGCTACGGCGATGACATCGCCACAAACACGCCGTGGGTGCTGACGCTTGGCGATGCGTGGTGGAAAATCCAGCCTGCGAGCCTGCGCGAATATTTCTCCCAGCCGGGCCATGTGGAAGTGCCGTTTCTTTCCCAACCGCCGAAGCATTATCTCGGCGCGGCGTGGTATCAGCGGGACATTGAAATTCCCGCCGGCTGGCAGGGCCGCCATTTCACGCTTTTTCTGGAGCGCGCGCACTGGCAAAGCACAGTCTGGGTGGACGACAAGGAATTTCCCGCAAACGACAGCCTTGTCGCGCCGCACATCACCGACCTTGGCATGTTGACGCCGGGCAAACACCGATTGAGCATCCGCGTGGACAACCGCCTGCAACTTCCGGCAGCCGGCCACTTGGTTGATTCGCACAGCATTTCTGACGGGCTGGGCGCGGCGTGGAACGGCATCGTGGGAAAAATTGAATTGCGCGCGACGAGTCCAGTGTGGATTGACGACGTTCAGATTTTTCCCAATGTCGAAAAGAAAAGCATTCACGCGAAAATGACGCTTCACAATTCATCTGGAATAGGAGCGAGCGGAAAAGTTGAGTTTTATATTGAATCGCATCTCGGAACCAAGCCCATCGAAGTTATTCCAAGCAGCGAAAATTTTAACAAGTGGTCGGACACAAATGCTTCAATTGAAGTTGATTTTGACCTTGGCAATCACGCCGAGGTTTGGAATGAATTTTCTCCGGCGCTTTATCGCCTGCGCGTCGAGCTGGCTGGCAGCGGCGATGAATTGAGCTTCTTCGACGAAACCACGACGAATGTTTTTGCGCTCCGCGAAATCACCGCGCGCAACAAAGACATTTTGCTTAACGGGCAGCCGATTAGTTTGCGGCTCACGCATGACGGCGGCGAATTTCCGCTCACGGGTTATCCGGCGATGGATGTCGCGTCGTGGAAAAAAATCATCCAGACCTGCAAGGATTATGGATTGAACGGCATCCGCTTTCATTCGTGGTGTCCGCCCGAAGCCGCGTTTGAAGCCGCCGATGAGCTGGGCTTTTATCTTCAGCCCGAATGCGGCTTGTGGGCCGATTTCGGCAGCCCGGTGATGAAGCAATGGCTGAACGACGAAACCGAGCGAATCCTCAAGGCCTACGGCAATCATCCGTCGTTCATTTTGCTTTCGCCGAGCAATGAGCCGCGCAATTACTCGCGCTTCACGCCGCAATGGGCCGCCGACAATTATGCGAAGGACAACCGCCGTTTATATTCCGCCGGTACCGGCTGGTCGGATCCGTCGCAAGTCACCGGCGGCGCGCAATTTGCCACGCTCGTCCGGTTTGGCAGCGGTGAATTGCGCAACACGACTGGCTGGTTTGGCCGCGATTATCGCAACGCGCTCGAAACCGTCCACATCCCGGTTCTCGGCCATGAAGTCGGCCAGTGGTGCGCTTATCCCGACTTCGACGTGATGAAGAAATTCAACGGCTACCTGCAACCGGGCAACTACGACATTTTCAAATATATCGCCAAACAGGAAGGCGTGCTGGATCAAGACCATGCCTTCGCCCAGGCGTCCGGACGCTTCCAGGTTGAGTGTTATAAGGAAGACATCGAAGCCAACCTGCGCACGCCCGGCCTTTCCGGTTTTGAGCTGCTTGATTTGCATGATTATCTCGGCCAGGGCACCGCGCTCATCGGCGTTCTGGATGCGTTCTGGCAGCCGAAGAGTCATGTAACGGCGGCGGAATATCGCCGCTTCGCCGGACCGACCGTTCCGCTGGCGCGGCTCGCCAGCCGCGTTTTCACGAGCGATCAAACTCTCGAATCGGATGTTGAAATCTACCACTTCGCCGAAAAGCCCATCACCAATGCCGTGCCACAATGGAAGATTGTGAACGCTTCTGGAAAAACGGTCGCCAGCGGCGCGTGGAAAGCGCGCGACATTCCCATCGGCAAAAATATCCCGCTCGGCAAGGTCTCTGCGGATTTATCCAAGCTCACCGCACCCGCCGCCTACAGGCTGATTGTTTCCGTAGGAGACGGCGTAAGGAGTCTCAAATCATCTGAAACACAAATGTCAGTGCCTCCTCACGTCGGCTCCTACAAAACTTTTGAGAACGACTGGAATTTCTGGCTGTATCCGGCACATGTGGACACGAACACACCGTCCGATGTTTTGGTGACGCATAATTGGAGCGAATCTGCGACGCGCCTTGCCGCCGGCGGCAAGGTCCTTTTCATGCCGGGCGCCGGCGATCTTGACCCCGCAAGATGCCCGCCGATGAAAAACATCCCGGTTTTCTGGAACACCCAGATGACGGTGCGGCCACCGGCGAATCCGACTCCGAAATTCGATGCCATGCTCGGTCTGCTTTGCGACATCAAACATCCTGCGCTGGCGGAATTTCCCACCGAAGAGAACTGCGACTGGCAGTGGATTCAACTTGTGGATAACGTCCGTTCGGTCAATCTCGCCAACGCGCCAGCGTCGCTGCGACCCATTGTGTCGGCGATTGACGATTGGAACCGCAACTGGCGGCTCAGCGTGATTTTCGAGTGCAACGTCGGGCCCGGTCGCCTGCTGGTTTCAGCCATCAATCTGGACAACGAACGCGGCGGCTCGGAGTTGCGACAACTGCGCCGCTCTCTCCTCGATTACATGGCCGGAAAGAAATTCAAACCGGCGGCGACACTCACGCCGCAGCAGATTGGCAACCTTTGGGCAGCCGGAATCACCGCGCCCGCAGCAACACAACCGCGCCGCACGTTTGACCCGGACTTGAACGACGGAACAATTCCGGCTCCGGCCAAGCCGTGATTTTTACCGCACTTTGAGCAGCACACAGCCGTGCGGCGGAAGTTCGGCGACAAAATTTTCCTGCCGGCCCAAATCCTTCCTCAACCACAAATCGCGCACTTCGGGCGCAGACACACGGCTCATCAAGATGGTGGCTCCGTGCCACGGTTCGCGCGCCCTGGCCGTGGTTGAAAGTCCGAGATGGCTCCAGGCGTAATCCACTTTCACCCCATCGTCCGTGCGGTTGAAAAAACCCACGGCGAGCGAGCCGTCGGCGAGCTTCCGCGTCCAGATTTCCGCCGTTTGCCCCGGAGTGAAAACGCGCCTCGCCGGTTGGCCGAGCGGATCCTGGTCCACCGCCAGCACTTCGGGATTGGTCAGCAACGCCGTCGTCCAGTCGTCGTTGTCCGGCAGATTCATGCCGAGCATGAGCGGCGACGGCGCGAGCGACCAGAGCGACATCAGCGTGAGTTGCTCGTCACGCGTGAAATGCGTCCAGTGCGAACTGCCGCCCATCTTCGAGCGCATGGCGATGTGGCCCAGCGGGATCATGTCGGCATCCGGCCAGTGGCCAGGGCCGCCGACGCCCTGCCATTGCGCGATGAGATCAAATTGATCATTGATCTTCTGCCAGCGATCCCAGAAGTCGCCGGAGATGCGCCACATATTCGCGTTGGCGGCGATATGCACGGCGCGACTGGCTGGCGTCGGTCCGGGCGAAGTGCTGAAAACAATCGCGCGTCCGCATTTGTCAATCGCATGACGGATCATTTCAATTTCCGCTGCATGGTAAGGCACTGAAAGATCGTCCACCTTGATGTAATCCACGCCCCATGCCGCCCAGAGTTTCAAACAGGAATCATACCACGCCTGCCCGGCGGCATTGTTCTGCACGCCGAACATGTCGGGACACCAGACGCATTTGTTGTTGGTATCGCCGGCATCAGCGGCGGTGAATTCGCCGCCCAAAATTTTCGTTCCGGCGAGCACGCCCTGGCGCGGAATGCCGCGCATGACGTGGATGCCGAATTTCAAACCCATCGCGTGCAACTGGTCGGCGAGCGGCTTGAAACCGACGCCGTTGGCGGCGGAGGGAAAACGATTGGGCGCGGGCAGCAGCCGCCCGAAATCATCCGCAGCGAGCGCCATGCCGGTGCGCGTCCGGTTCAACAGGCGGTCATCCCCGTTTGGCTCCGGGTCATACCAGCGAAAATCAATCACGATGGTATTCCAGCCAAGCGGCTGGAGATGTTCCTTAAACCATGCGGCATTCGAGATCACTTCGGATTCGACAACCGTGTCGCCAAAAGTGTCGTAACTGTTCCAACCCAGCGGCGGCATCAGCCCGGATTTACCTGCGTGAACAATTTTGCTCCCGCCGCCGGCTTTGGAAGCGGTGACGATCTGTTCCTCGCGCGCGGTGAGATTGGTGTTCGGCGACTCAATCTGCGCGGACGCGGCAAACGCGGCTGAAAACAGCAGCGGACACAGCGTTGCGAATTTCAAGGCCATTGTTTTGGGCACATTCGCCAATACACGTCACTTGTCTGTGATGCGAATCGTAGCTGGCTTCAGTCCGTTGGATTCGGCTTTAAGCGTGATGGCTCCCGGCTGGCCGGCCTTGGCGCGGACAATGACCAGCGCCAGTCCGTTGTAGGCATTGTGTTCGGGCGCCTGGAATGATTCGAAACTCGTCGCATCGCCGTTATCCGTGGCGACGATTTCGCCGGGGCCTTCGATTTCAAATTTGATGTGGTTCTTCGAGCGCGGCACGAGCAAGCCGTCCTTGTCCGCCACAGTCACGGTCACGAATGAAAGATCCTGGCCGTCGTCGGCGATTTTCGAACGGTCGGCCTGCAACGTGAGTTTTGCCGCCGGACCAGTCGTTTTCATCACATCGGTCGCCCACTGTTTGCCGTTTTTGTAGGCGACGACCTTGAGCGTGCCGGGCGCGTAATTTACGTCATTCCATTCCAAGCGATATTCCAACGGCCCCTTTTTCTTCAGACCGAGCGATTTGCCGTTGAGGAACAGCTCCGCCGAATCGCCGGAAGTATAAACATGAACGGGCGTGACCTGACCGGCACGATCCGGCCAGTTCCAATGCGGCAGGATGTGTGCCATCGGGAAATCGGGACGCCAGCGCGCCTGATAAATGTAGTAGCGATCTTTGGGAAAACCGGCAAGGTCAACGATGCCAAAATAGGAACTGCGGGCTGGATCGTTGCGTCCGCCATAGGGCGTCGGCTCACCGAGATAATCAAAGCCCGTCCAGACGAATTCGCCCGCGACGAACGGGTATTTGTCCTGGCCGGTGAATTCCGTGTCCGGGGGCGTTGCCCACGGCGGCGCGTAGAGATCATAGGAACTCACCTGATTATTCGACCTGCCGCCAGCCTTGTTTTCGCTGACGGGGAAAAAGTATTCGCCGCGCGAGCTGACGCACGATGCCGTCTCGCTGCCGAACAAGGGCTGAATGGGATTGGCCACGCGGAACCGGCCGTAGTCCGTCGGCTTGTAGTTGTAGCCAAACACGTCCTCGTTTTTCGCAAAGCCATTGAAGCCGGCGTTATAATCGCTGTTCGCGGAGGTCGTCGGGCGCGTCGGATCTTCCTGATGCGCGATGGCGGTCAGTTCCACCGGGATCCAGAACTTGTTCGGCCGGCCCTGCTCGCCGACCTCGTTGCCGATGCTCCATAAAATGATGGATGGATGATTCCGGTCGCGGCGCAATTCCGCGCGCCAGTCGCGCTCGTGCCAGTCGTCAAACAGCAGATGATAATCGTTCCGCGTCTTGCCGGATTCCCAGCAATCGAAGGACTCATCCATCACCAGCATTCCAAGTCGGTCGCAGATGTCGAGCAGTTCCGGCGAAGGCGGATTGTGGCTCGTGCGAATGGCATTGCAGCCGAAGCTCTTCAAAATTTCGACCTGCCGCTCCAAGCCGCGGGTGTTGATCGCCGAACCCAGCGCGCCAAGATCGCTGTGATCACAAACGCCATTGAGGGGCACGCGCTTGCCGTTCAGCAGAAATCCGTTCGTAGTCGTGAATTCGATGGTGCGAATGCCAAATGGAGTTTCATAACGATCCGCCAGTTTGCCGTCCTGCTGGATCGAAGTGACGACGACGTAACGCTGCGGTTTTTCAAGGCTCCAGCGTTTCGGATTGGGAATCTCAACCGTGTCCGCGAAGTCGCGCATTTTGCCGGCGGGGATTATAGTTTTGATGTCTGGGATTGTAAATTTCGGCTCTGGTGGCGCGGTGCTGGCAAGCGCGCGCTTCGATTTGGTGCCGTCCGAGTTGAGCTCAAAAATTTCATTCTTCACTGTCACGGTGGCGGCGGCATCCGCGTCGTTGTCCACGTTGACCTGGATTTTCACCGTCGCCGCCTTTGCGCTGACCTCCGGCGTGGTGACGTAAGTTCCCCAATGCGCGACATGGACCGGTGCGGTTTTCACAAGCCAGACATTCCGGTAAATGCCGCCGCCCGGATACCAGCGCGATGAATCAGGCGGATTGTCGAGGCGGATGGCAACGACATTTTCGCCGCCGAAATTCAGATATGGCGTCAGTTCCACACGCCACGAGGCGTAGCCATAGGGCCAGCCGCCGGCAAATTTTCCGTTGACCCAGACCGTCGCGTAGGCCATCGCGCCGTCCACGTCCAGATAGATTGTCTTGCCCGCGTCGGTCGCCGGGATGTCGAGATGTTTGCGATACCATGCGACGCCGAACCACGGCAGACGGCCCGTTCCGCCGGGCAACGCCTGATCGAACGGCCCCTCGATGCCGAAATCGTGCGGCAGGTTCAACAGCCGCCACTGGCTGTCGTTAAAGCCGGGTTGCGCGAAGGAAATGCCGGTGGCCGGCTCGCCTTCCGGTCGCGCGGCGGGCGCATTTGTCGTGAACGGATTGGCCGTCGGCAAAATCCAGTTGCGGATGACCGCGTAGTTCAGGTTCGTTCCACCTTCCGGCGCATCGCCCTTGATGAAACGCCAGTTGGCATCCAGGGAAATGCGCTCGCGCGGCGAATCAGCGGGCGCTGCAAAAACTCCGGCAGGCATCAGGAACATCATGGCCAAAGGGAACAATTTGGTTGCATTCATAATTTGAATTTGTTTGAACGCGGCAGTTTTACAACATTTCCAAGTTCCGCGCAATAACTTGCCAAACTTGGGAGCGTGGCGTCCCGACAACGATTGAATCTAAAAATCTTCCTGCGCAACCCGCCGGCGGGACGCCTGCGCTCCCAGGTTCGCGCCTCCGCGTTAAGAAAGACATCAATGACTGCCAGTCAAACCGGTTTCCGGCACGCCATCGCCAAAACTATCCTGCCGATCTGCGCGAATTGATTTGCATTCCGCCGCCGTTTTTTTTTGAATTGTCCGAATGCAACGCAAAAAACCTCAAACTCATTCCGCCGCGCCCACGCCCGACCGCCGGGTAAAATTAAAATTGCTGCTCGATCTTTCGCACCAACTCGGCAACCCCGCGCGCCCGCTGGCGATTTTGGGCGAGGGCAACGCTTCAGCCAAATTGAACGAAGATGCCTTTCTTGTGAAAGCCAGCGGTTGCAGCCTCGGCACGCTGGATAAAAACGGGCTTGTCGAGTGCCGATCGAAAATGCTTCTGCCGCTGCTGGACAAAAGCAATTTGAGCGACGCCGAAGTTGACGGGACGCTGCTCGATTCACGGCTCGATTCCACGGCGAAGAAACCGTCGGTTGAAGCGTTGTTTCACGCATGGCTGCTGTCCCTGCCGGGGATTGAATTCGTCGGCCACACTCATGCGCCGGCAGTCCTTTCGATCCTTTGCTCGCCGCGCGCGCAGGAGTTCGCCGTAAAAAAGATTTTCCCTGATGAAATTGTCTGCTGCGACGTGGAGTCGGTTTTCATCCCCTACACCGATCCCGGCTTGAAGCTGGCCCAGGCCATCCGCGCAGAAACGGAAAAATTTGTCCGTAACATTGGACGTCCCCCGCGCGTCATTCTCATGGAAAACCACGGCATCATCACGCTGGGCCGCTCCATCGAGGCCGTTCTATCGGCGATGCTGATGGCGGAAAAAACGGCGGGCGTATGGCTGGGCGCGGCGGCGCTCGGCGGGCCGGAGTTCATGACGCCGGAAAATGTCGCGCGCATTTCGGGGCGGCCCGACGAGGCGCTCCGCCGGAAAATGTTGAAACTGTAACCAAACTGTAAAAACCATAAACTGAATCCCTCCTATGAAAAACAATCCAAACGTGGAAAAATCATTCAACCTCGCCAAGGAACGCTACGCCGAGATCGGCGTGGACGTGGACCGCGTGTTGAAAAACCTGGAAAAAGTCCCCGTGTCCCTCCATTGCTGGCAGGGCGACGACGTGGGCGGGTTTGAAAATTACGGCGGCGCGCTCACCGGCGGCATCATGGCCACCGGCAATTATCCCGGCAAAGCCCGCACGCCCGAAGAATTGCGCGCGGACGCCGCGAAGGCGCTGTCTCTCATTCCCGGCACACACCGGTTCAATCTTCACGCCTTCTACGGCGAGTTTGGCGGCAAGAAAGTTGACCGCAACGAAATCGAGCCGAAGCATTTCAAGAACTGGATTGACTGGGCCAAGTCGCTCGGCATCGGTCTGGATTTCAACCCCACTTGCTTCTCGCATCCCAAGTCAGCCGACGGCTTCACGCTGTCGCATCCCGACAAGGGCATCCGCCAGTTTTGGATCGAGCATTGCCAGGCCAGCCGCGAAGTCGGCGCCGCCATGGGCAAGGCGCTCGGTTCCCCCACCGTCACCAACGTCTGGATCCCGGACGGCATGAAGGACACACCCGCCGATCGACGCGGTCCGCGCGTGCGGCTCATCTCGGCGCTGGATGAAGTGTTCAAGAAGCCGCTCAATCCGAAGCACCATCTCGACGCCATCGAAGGCAAGCTGTTCGGCATCGGCTGCGAAAGCTACACCGTGGGCATGCACGAATTCTATCTCGGCTACGCCGTGAAGAACCAGAAACTCGTGTGCCTGGACGCCGGTCATTACCACCCGACCGAAAACATGTCGGACAAAATCTCCTCCGTGCTGTGCTTTGTGCCGGAAATTCTGCTGCACGTCAGCCGCGGCGTCCGCTGGGACAGCGACCACGTCGTCATCCTGGACGATGCCCTGCTGGCCATCGCGCAGGAACTGGTGCGTGGCGATTATCTCGGCCGCACGCATATCGGGCTGGATTATTTCGACGCCAGCATCAACCGCGTCGCCGCGTGGACCATCGGCGCGCGCAACATGCTCCGCGCGCTGTGCATCGCCATGCTCGACCCGATTGACAAGTTCAAGAAGCTCGAACTCGCGGGCGACTACACCTCGCGCCTCGCGCTGATGGAAGAATCCAAGTCTCTGCCGTTCTCGGCGGTGTGGGATTATCACTGCCTGAAGATGGGCGCACCGATCGGTGAGGAATGGCTGGCCCAAGTCAAGCAATACGAGAAAGACGTGCTCTCAAAACGCCAATAGCCCGTCGAAACAACGATCACAAACAAACCGGCCGGCGGCATGATGCCGCCGGCCCGGTTCAAATCTGTGGCACTTGAAAGGAAAAACCTATGAATGATGCTGTTCCAATGACGACGAACCCCGCTTTGGGCATAATTATATTTGTCCTGGGCGGACTTGCTGGCGCGGTGTTTTATCTGCCGCTCAAAAAAGTGAAAAACTGGGCCTGGGAATGTTACTGGCTCTTTTGGGCGCTGTTCGCGCTGCTCATCGTACCAATCGCGCTGGCCTTGATCACATCGCCGAACACGTTCAGCGTCCTCAAAGCCGCGCCAAGCAAGGAGCTTTTGTATTGCTACCTGTGCGGCGCCGCGTGGGGCTTCGGCGGATTGACATGGGGACTGATGATCCGTTACCTCGGCGTCGGTCTCGGTCTGGCCATGGGCTGCGGCCTCTGCTCGGCGGCGGGAACCATCGTGAAGGCGATTTTCCATCACCAATTCGCCGAGCTCTTCAAATCTCATGCGGGTATTGTCTCGTTCATTGGAGTGCTGGTATCACTGGCTGGCATCGTCTTGGTTGGAATGGCCGGAATGTCAAAGGAGAAGGAACTACCAGAGGCGGAGAAAAAGAAAGCCGTGGCCGAATACAATTTCGCCAAGGGCATGCTGGTGGCGCTGTTCTCGGGCCTGATGAGTGCCGCATTGAGTTTTGGATTGGACGGTGGCCCCACGATTGAGAAGCTGGCCAAGACGACCGAACCGATTACGCCAGTGGCTTGGGCGGGCATGCCCGTGCTGGTCATCGCGCTGCTTGGCGGGTTCACGGTGAACTTCCTCTGGTGCCTCTTCCTGAACGCCAAGAACAAGACATTCGGCGATTACACCAAAAAAGGCGCACCGATTGTGCCCAACGTCATTTTCGGCGCGATTGCCGGCGCAATCTGGGTCTGCCAGTTCGTCGCGTTCAAGACCGGCGAGCCGAAGATGGGCGACCAAAGCTACGTCGGCTGGGCGGTGCTGATGGCCAGTTCGATCATGTTCAGCGGCGCACTCGGGTTGATCCTCGGCGAATGGAAAGGCACCAGCAGCCGGACCCGCGCCTTGCTTGGACTCGGACTCGCTGTGTTGCTCGGCTCCGCCGTGCTTTCCGGTTACAGCGGCAAGCTCGGCCAGGATGCCGCCGCCAAAACACCAGTCCCCGCAGCGATCCAGACCAAATAAAAGCTTCGGATCGGTTGAAAAACATTTGGCCGTCTCCTCGCGGAGACGGCCTTTTTAATTCAGATTGCCGTCAGGAAGCACTTTATTTCCCACTCACCTGCTGCAACCATTTCACGCGGTAGGCCAGAATCGCTTGAGCCAGTTCGTCGGTGAAGGCCGATACCTGACGGTATTTCACGCCGAGCGAGGCCGTGTCCACTTTGTAGGGATGAATGCCAAGGCACGCCGCCTTGCCGGCAATCGCCGCTCCGAGCGTGGTCGTCTCGGTGACGGCCTGGCCGGTCCGGTCAAACATTGCGTATACCGGATGGCCGGTCAGCGTTGCCAGCACCGCTCCAAACAAGGAATCCTTGGAACCGCCGGCTGTCAGCACGATTGGAACCTGGGTGTCGGCGGAGATCGCCGCAACCTGATGGGCAGTGGCTGCCGCCGTAAGCAGGTTGCTCACGAGACAGGCAGTGACGCCGTCGGCGAAGAACGCCGCATCGTTGATGATGCGACCCTTGACCTGCGGGAACGGTCCGGTGCCGTGGTTGGACGAGGCGATGTTGGGTAGCACGAAACTGTCGGCGGCCTTCACGATTTTGAGCAGTTGTGGCGCGGACCAAGTGTTGTTGAATCCGCAGCCCCTGTCTTTGGCAAGTTTCTTGAGCTGCGAAAAATCCGCGCCGCCGCCGTAGCGCGCGGTGACCACCGGTTCGCCGTCCACCGTGCCTTGAATGATGATGTCGCGGGTATAGCCATCGCCCGGCACTTTTGCCGCGCCGCCCATCTGGGCGATCATCGTCCAGGTGCCGGCTTCCACCTGCAACACCGGTTTGCCAATCGCCGCCGGGTAGGCCTGATAAAACGTCGAAAGAATCGGCAGATGCGAGAGGCAGGTGTCGTGTCCGCCGGGAACCACCAGCGGCTGCGTCGAAAGTTTCAACTGTTTTGCCTGCGCGGCGGGCATGGCACCGATGGATTTGTAGCAGACGGACAGTTGCGCGGGCACCAACCGCTGAAAACCTTTCACCAGCCGGCTGGCTTTGCTGGGCGTGCCGGGCTTGCTGCGGACGTCGCGCGTGCCGGTGTGGCACATCCAATAGCTGTGTTCATTGCCGGCCTGCCGGATTGCGCCGAGATAATCGTTGCCGATGAAATGTCCGCCCATGAGCGCGCCGTATTGGCCAAAGGCCGCCGCCTTGGCGAACAACTGCGGCCGCACCAGTTCCTCGAACACCAGCCGCTTCAACAAGGTCAGCGAACCCGGAAAATCCCGTATCGAGCCGGTCTCCTGAAAAAATTCCTCCCGCGAGCCGGCCAGTTTGGCGAACGCTTCGTTGACGGCTTCCGGATAGCCATGTGTGTAAGCCAGCGTCAACCGCTGATCCGGCACTTCCATCAGCTTGTTGTCAACGCCGACCAAACCGCCCGAAGCGCCGCGCGCGACCGGCGCGACCACCGCCACCGCCCGGTCCTTTTCCGGCAGCGCCTGGATGACGCTGTCAAACCAGTCAAATTCCTTGCCAGTGGCGTTATATTTCAACCCCTCATGCTCCATGCCGGGACTTTCGGTGCTGGCGGAATGCACCGTGGCCAGGGTTTCAAAGTCCAGTGTTTCGAGTTTGATGTTTGAGGCTCCATCCACTGGAACCAGGATTGTCTTGGCGCTCATGTTGTTTCCGATTGATGCCCGCCATCACCACCGCAATTAGGCGGAGTCCGCGGGTCAAGGTTGTTTTGATCTTAATACACGCTTCTTCTGCACTTGAATCAGGGCGTAAAGCGATGCTGTTCCGGCTAGACTAGCCAAGCGACCGGCGCGGGACAAGCGGCAAGTCTCGCCCGGTCTCGTCCGCATGTTTCCGCAACTCGCTGGACAAAATGCCCTCAAATCAGCCAAGATAATCGCGTCAGCCGTTTGAATGAAACATCTCCTGCAACTTTCGGCGGTCACCAAATCTTTCGGCGCCGTCCGGGCGCTCAAGGGTGTCTCGTTCGATTTGCAGGCGGGCGAAGTCCACGCCTTGCTCGGCGAAAACGGCGCGGGTAAATCCACCCTCATCAAAATCATCACTGGCGCGCATCAGCCGGATGGCGGCACGATTGAAATCGCCGGCGGGCGCATTGAAAAACTTTCTCCGGCCACCGCGCACAAACTCGGCATCGCCTGCATTTACCAGCAACCGGCGCTGTTCCCCGATTTGACGGTCGCCGAAAACATCGGGCTTCGCCTTGAGCGCGCGGATAACTTTTCGCGGGTAAACTGGAAGCAACGCCGTCTCCGCGC
>Ga0181520_10003212_pt1 | contig 28973 bp, 19 predicted proteins | sample PEATcosm2014_Bin_29_FD_132451 | JGI IMG/M metagenome (GOLD analysis project Ga0181520, IMG submission 132451) | Peatland microbial communities from MTU Mesocosm Facility, Houghton, MI, USA - PEATcosm2014_Bin02_30_metaG | ecosystem: Environmental > Terrestrial > Soil > Wetlands > Peat | place...
ACGAGATGGGAAACTGAACCGGCTTGTTCCGAATTCTCTGTTTCAGGATTCTCACGGGCGAATTTGGGTTTCCACGCCGGGCGCATTCGGGCATTTGGAGAATGACCGGTTTGTGCCTGTACATGGGATTCCTGGCGGCTCGGTGCATGGCATCGTCGAAGACCGCGCGGGAAATCTTTGGATCGCAAACGAAGAACATGGTCTATTTCGCTTGTCTCCACGAAACGAGGTCCAACAGATTCCGTGGGCGAGCTTTGGACACAAGGATAACGCGGTCGCCATCGCGGCTGATCCGTTGCGCGGCGGTTTGTGGGTAGGATTCTATCAGGGCGGCGTCCTGTACTTCAGTGATGGCCAGGTCCGCGCAACCTACAACGCAGCCAATGGGCTTGGCGATGGTACCGTCAACGATTTTCAATTCGATCCCAACGGCACCGTCTGGGCCGCCACCGAGGGCGGACTCAGCCGGTTGCAAGGTGGCCGTGCTGCCACACTGACCAGCAAGAACGGACTGCCCTGTGACGCGGTTCATTGGGTGATCCAGGATAACGACCATGCATTCTGGCTCTTTATGGCGTGCGGCCTCGTGCGCGTTGCGCGCTCCGAGATAGACGCCTGGGCTGCGGCAGTAGACCATCACGGAGACACCAAGCGGACGATTCAGGCATTTGTTCTCGACAATTCCGATGGAGTAACGAGCCAGGCAATTCCTTACTACTACCGCCCTCAAGTCACCAAGTCTTTGGACGGCAAATTGTGGTTCGTCAACCTGGACGGAGTCAGTCATTACGATCCGCGGCACCTCCCGTTCAACAAGCTCCCTCCCCCGGTGCACATCGAGCAAATCACGGCGGACCGCCAGACCTACGATCCGGCTTCCTATAAAGAGGGATACCTGTCCCTGCCCGCGCGGGTTCGCGATCTGGCGATTGATTACACGGCATTGAGCCTGGTCGAGCCGGAGAAGGTTCACTTCAAAGTGAAGCTCGAAGGCCAGGACAATAATTGGCGAGAGCTGGTCAATGTTCGTCGCGTGGAATACACGAATTTGGCGCCGCGCAATTACCGGTTCCGCGTGCTGGCCAGCAATAACAGCGGCGTATGGAACGAGACCGGCGACTCGTTCGATTTCTCGATAGCTCCGGCGTATTACCAGACCATTTGGTTCAAGTTGCTCTGCGCCGCTGCTTTCCTGGCTCTGCTGTGGGCTCTCTATCTGCTTCGTCTTCAGCACCTGCAGCATCAATTCACCATCGGGCTGGAGGCGCGCGTCAACGAGCGCACCCGCATAGCCCGCGAACTGCACGATACGCTGCTGCAAAGTTTGCATGGAGTGATGTTCCAGTTTCAAGCGGCGCGCAACCTGCTTCCCCGGAGCCCGGACGAAGCGGCCAAGGCCCTGGACGGGGCAATTCTTGAGACCGAGCAGGCAATTGCAGAGAGCCGGGACGCGATCCATGACCTGCGGACCGATCCGGCCTCTCATGCCAATTTAGCCGAACTGCTCACGATCACCGGCCAGGAGCTGGCAGAATCGCGGAAGACGGACCACCGCTCTCCGGTGTTCCGGCTGGTTGTCGAGGGGGAGCGGCGCACGTTGTCGAGAGAAATTCAAGACGAGGTCTATCGGATTGCCCACGAGATATTGAGAAACGCTTTTCAGCATGCACAGGCAAACCGCATCGAAGCAGAGATTCGATACGATGATCAGGTGCTTCGCCTGCGAGTCCGCGACGACGGAATAGGAGTCGACCCCGAGGTAATGCAGCAGGGCGGTCGACCCGGCCATTGGGGCTTGCGCGGCATTCACGAGCGGGCACAGGAAATTGGGGCTGAGTTGGATTTCTGGAGCGAAGCGGGTGCAGGAACTGAGGTGGAGCTCACCGTTCCAGCGGCAGTGGCTTACGATCGGCCCACGAGCGTGGATGGGCGGAATCGCGGTGGGCGGGAATCCTTCCCGAGAGGCAAAACAACATGACCGGCAGTCCCGGCACGATTCGAATCCTCACCGTAGACGACCATCCGCTTCTGCGAAAAGGAATCGCCGCTCTGCTTGCCGGCGAACCTGGCATGCAACTCGTCGCAGAAGCCGCGAATGGAGAAGAAGCCATCGATGCATTTCGCCGGCACCGTCCGGATGTGACACTGATGGATCTCCAGATGCCCGGCGTGTGCGGGTCGGAAGCAATTAGCCGAATTCGCAGCGAGTTCCCCGTCGCCCGGATCATTGTGCTCACCACCTACGCCGGTGACTCGCAGGTATTGCATGCGCTTAAATCGGGTGCACAGGCTTACCTCTTGAAGGGCCACGTGCACAAGGAGCTGCTGGAGACCATCCGCGCAGTGCATGCCGGGCAAAAACGAATCCCCGCGGACGTTGCCTCCAGTCTCGCCGAACATGCCACCGATGACCAGTTGACCCGGCGTGAGATCGATGTGCTTCGGTTGATTGCGGCCGGAAACTCAAACAAGCTCATCGCCGACCAGCTTTCCATCGGCGAAGCGACGGTCAAGGGTCACGTCTCGAACCTCCTCTCCAAGCTCGGTGCAAACGACCGCGCCCATGCGGTGACGATCGGGCTGAAGCGCGGAATCATCGACCTCGATACCCCCTGAAAGTAGGGTACGGAGCCTCTACTTTGATCGCTTCCGATTCATTCGATCTGGCCCTATCCTCTCGCAAGTACTAGCACGTAGCGAAGAGGTATGTCCTGCAACGCCTATTCTCGACTTTCGCGAATGGCTGGCCTGGGAAGGGTCTTTTGCTGCAGCGATTAACCATCGCGGCGGCCCTCCTGTTCCGTGCCGCCATCGATCTGCGGGGATCGTCTGGGCCGGCGCTGCTCTTCCCTGACCTGATCGCCGCAGGGGCCGGGCTATTTCTCCTCATAGGACTTTGGACCCCTGTCATCGGAACCTTCATCGCCGTGCTCGAAGCGTGGATCGCCCTGCTGCGCACCGGAGACTCCCTGGTGCCCATCCTGCTGGCAGTGCTCGCGGGCACGCTGGCCATCATTGGTCCTGGCGCCTGGTCCATCGACGCCCGCCTTTTCGGCAGAAAGCATTTCACCATTCACGACCGATGATGGCTTTTCAACACGCCTAAAGTAGGGTACCCGACTCATACGAGATTCCCAGCCAGAAAGCCGACTATCTGGGGTTTCGGCAAAGCGCGCAGCACTGCATAATTCCTCTCACAAGCACGGGACATCTCGTAAGTGAATAGAAAGTATGAGTTGCCGGGATGAAATTCTTGCGCGAAGACTGAGGTTGAACGCGACCTCTCGATGCAACTGTTTCTGCAAACTCCGGCCCCCGAACCAATCAAGACGTTGTGACGCAAGTAGTCGTGATCCCTCAATCTACTACTGCGAAGGGCATGGTTGCCCGGCAAAGTTCCTTTAGCGAACGACTAGCGCACAAGCAATCAAGGAGTTGGATATGAGTTCTGTCGCAACGCCCATGGGGCAAGTCGCAACTCACGGGGAGGCCGCCAACTTGCTTTCGGGCTTGGCCTTTGGCACCCTGACCGCGTCAATCGCACACGAAGTCAACCAGCCGCTATCGGGCATCATCATGAACGCGCGCACCTGCCTGCGCATGCTGTCCGCTGATCCCCCAAACATCGATGGCGCGCTTGAAACCGCTCGGCGCACGATCCGCGACGGAAACCGTGCAACCGAGGTGATCGCAAGGTTACGCCTGCTCTTCACCAAGAGAAGTTCGGTCGCTGAGCCGGTGGACTTGAATGTGATTACGCGGGAGTCGATTGGGCTGTCGGCTGACGAGATTGAAAGAAACGGGGTGATTGTGTGCTCCGAGCTTGCCGATGGCCTGCCGCTGGTTAATGGAGACGCCGTGCAGCTTCAGGAAGTCATTCTGAACCTGATCCGGAATGCGGTGGATGCAATGGAAGCTGTCGAGAGTCGCCCCAGGCAGTTGGTCATCCGCACCGAGCGGGACTTCGACAATCATGTGCGCCTATCCGTGCAGGATTCAGGAGTCGGCTTCAATCCTCAAACCGCGGAGAGACTCTTCGAACAGTTCTACACGACGAAGTCGGGCGGCATGGGCATCGGTCTCTTTGTTAGTCGCACCATCATTGAGAGCCACCGAGGCAGCCTGCTGGCGGTGCCCAACGATGTCCATGGAGCCACGTTCTCGTTTTCCGTTCCCTGTGCGCCGCAGACCACGACGAACAGAGATCGCTCTTCCCTGCTCTAACTCGATTCTGTTCAAGCGATTCAATGCTGGCGGATTGTCGATTCGACCGAGAGGACACAACGCCTTGCCGCGACGGCGGCCCGGCTTCACAGGGTGGTGTCGCGAGCGGGGGTGCGGCCGAGCGTTTGGCGCCTAACCCGGCGATGCTTAGAATCCGCAAGGCATAGTCATTTCGGCATGGGCGACGATCTCTGAATTCGGCCCGTCGCTTGTGCCCAGCGATGTAGAACACCGAATGATCTTCAGTCTGCGTCCATCGGAGTTTCCCGACATCCCGGAAGCAAACGAATTGATGTCCGCAACTGTGCCTTCGCAGACCACGCGGGCCTTGCTGATGACGACAATAACGCCACGCTTCGACCAACACAGTCGGATTCCGCACACTCCCCGTCTCCCCGGGCAGGATGACAGGCTTATCGCTTGATGGGATAGCCCTGCCAGACATACTCGAGGGCCTCGGCGATGGTCTGGGCGTGGACCGCGCGGTCAGTGTGTCCGGCGTTGCGCGCAAAAACGAACTGGTAGTGATAGCGCTTGGCGGCGAGAACCCTGGCCATGTTCTCGTTGGCGACGACCCAGTCGTGCATGTTATCGCGCATGGCGTTCATGTTGAGGTTGTCGCGGTCGCCGACCTCCATCCAGATGCGCAGAGGCTTGCGCGGGCTGTTGGGGATGAGGTGGGCATGAAACTCCCAGGCCCCGCCGGGAGTCGCCGGGTTGTGCGGCCACTGCTGATTGACATAGGTCCCGGAGAAGGTGAGCACACGGTGGTACCACTCGGGGTGATACCAGGCCATGATCATGGCGCAGGAACCGCCGGAGCTGCCGCCCATGGTAGCGCGGCCGTCGGGATTGCGGGTGAGCTTGACGTTGGCGGCTTTCTCGGCCAGGGGCAGGACTTCCGTTTCGACGAACTCCGCGTAGAGGCCGGACATCGTGTCGTACTCCAGACCCCGCTCGCTGCCCTGGGCATCGCCGCTGCCGTTGCCGATGGAGATCGCAATCATGACGGGGACGCGGTGCTGCGCGATGAGGTTGTCGAGGGTGGTGAAGAGGCCGCGGTCGATTCCGTCAGCCCCAACGATGAAGGGCGCGGCGGTTCCAGGGACGTACTGACTGGGAACATAGACGGCGACGTGGCGGGTGTAGGGCGCCGGATGGCTGGTGGTGACGATCATGTTCGTGGGATCGGAGGGATCGGCGGTGCCGAAGGTGCCAGGGTCGCGCGCGATGCCGGGATAGATCTTGCTGTCGGCCGAGCTCATGGTGAACTCAAAGACCTTGCCCTGGGGGACACCGGGCTGCACGGTCGTCTCCGGCGCGCGATTGTGGGTGGGACCAATGATAAAGTTTCCGTCGACCGTTGGAGGAGGGACTGTGCCGTCGGGCAACTCGATCGCCGTCACAAAGCCGGGCGCTTGAGGGTTGCGCACGGGAAGCTGCGAAGCCGTGGGGCGCGGCGGCACGGCCGGGGCCGGAGCAGGCACGGGCGGAGTTGGCTGGGTGGCCGGCGTCTGGCCCGTTGCGGAAGCCGCTGCGAGCGCGAGGGTGATCAGGAACGGGATGCTCAGAAAACGGGACATTAGGGACTCCTCAACGTCGGCCGGACAGCTTCCGATTGCTGTATGCATTCGAGGACGAGCCCAGGGCTCCACAGGACGCACGCCCCTCGCAAATTGTTGCGTCAATCAGCTTGGACCATCTTTCCCGGGTCGACCTCCCGGCGAAGCTAGGAGACCTCGGAGTTAACGGCATCGATGAGCGCACGGATGTAACCGTAACCGAATGCGTAAGCCTGAAGCTTGCCGGGATCGCCGGGACTGGAAGGCATGTGATCGGGCAGGAAGGATCCTTCATAGCCCGTGTCGCGGAAGATACGCATGATCTTGAAGAAGTCGATGACGCCCTCGTCGGGATAGACCTCCTGGAAGTCGTTCAAGCCGCCTTTGATATTGCGCATGTGCACCTGCTTGATCTTTCCGCGTTCGGCCATGTACTGCACCAGGGGAGGTTCAGTCCTGTTGACGTCGGTCGAGCCTTCGCCGATGACGCCGAGATCCATCTGGAACCCGTTCCAGGGGCTGTCGACCATCTGCTCGTATTTCTTGTAAGCGGTATAAATAGACGGAGAGTCGAAGTTCTCCACGCCTTCGTAGCCGTAAGGAAGTCCCGGTGGGTCGTAGGGATGGTTCGCCATGGCAACCTTGTACTCGGCGCAGACCGGAATCACGCGCTTCAGGAACTTCTCAATCCTTTCCCAGTATTCGTTGTAGCTGACCGGACCTGCGATGCCAACCGGCAGATTCTTCCAGTCGTTTTCCAGCTTGAAGGTGGAGTAGACCGAGTCCCCGCGGCCGGGAGCAGTGCCGTTGCGGCGAATGGGAATCATCGTCCAGTGGTAGCTGATGATCCGAACATCAACCTGCGCAGCCTTGCGGACGTTCTCGCAGATCTGATCCAGCTTCCGGTCCTGGTCGGAGGGGTTTTTGAGGATGATGTAACCGGAGTCAGCGCGCAGGGCTTCGAGCCACACTCCAACGGCGTCGCAGTTGTCTTTCATCTGCTTGAGGACATCCGCGTCGAAGGCGCCGCCGAGTGGGCCCTCGGCGGGGATGAAGGCGTCGAAATGCCCCGCTTTACCGCGGTGCGCCTCCTGGTCGGGATCGGGGCTGATGGACTTGACCCCCAAGCGCAGGTTGTACTCGAGGTTCTCCTTGCTGGTCAGGGTCTTGCCCTCGATCACGTGGTAGTCCGCTCCCACGTGCATCTTCATGTTCCTCTTTGGCGTGAGCTTTTTCAGCGGTTGCCCGAAGGCCGGAGCCACATCCTTGAGGCCGCCGAACGCCGTCCCGACAGCGCCGCCGAGAAGTGCCTTCCCAAAATCTCTCCGCTGCATGGTTCCATCCTCCCTGGGTCGAAGTCTCAGTGAGATGTTAGTGACGTTTGCGGCTACTGCGGCTGCGGAGGCATCCAGCCATGCAACTGCATCCAGTTGGCGAGCAGCGTTGGGAAGACCGTGAGTTCATGCAGAGCAGGGGGCTGGTCTGTTCCCATGTGAGTTCCATGGGGCCCGAGTTCGAAGATGTGCAACTCCGCAGGCACGCCAAGCTTCTTCAGAGCAATATAAAAGTCGGCCGCATTGCGCGAGTCGACGCTCATGTCGCCGCTCGTTGAGTAGAGAAACGACGGGCTTGTATCCGAACTCGCGTGCTTAATCGGGTCGATGGCATCGATCGCCGCCTGCGTCGGTTGCGGGCCGAGGATCGACTCCTTCGGCAGCGTTCCGTTGGTGAGCGGCACGCTCATGTCCAGCCGCCCGTAGGAGACGATTTCGAAGTCAGGCCGATCGCTCACCCGGTCGAGAGGGTCTTCCGCCGCCGCGTCGCCCGCGGTATGGATGGTCGAGAGGTAGCCGACCAGAATCCCGCCCGCCGAGAATCCCCAGACGCCCAGACGCGCCGGATCGACGCCCAGTTCCGCCGCGTGGGCGCGGACATAGCGGACGGCGCGCGAGGCGTCCTGCATGGGCGCGGGATAGCCATAGACGGGAAAAAGCCGGTACTCCAGCACGAAGGCCGCAACCCCGTGGGCTGCGAGCCAGCGCGCCTCATCCGCCCCCTCCTGCTCCATCTTCAGGCTGGTAAAGCCACCGCCCGGCATTACGATCACCGCTGCGTGCGGCCCGCTCCCCGCAGTCGGATATGTAAAGAGCTTGGGGACATCGCTCTCGGCGGTGCCCTTCGCTCCCGGCGCGCCCTCGGGCCACAGCACGATGGACTGCGCGAAACCCCCAGGCGGCGGTGTGCTCCGCGCAGGCCGCGGTCGAGCAGCGGACGGCGGCGGCGAGGAGATAGTTGGAGTCTGCGCGGCAAGCGGAAGGGTCATTATCAGGAAGACAGTGACAAGCAGGCCTCGGTTCATAGTTGGAGAGCATAACGCACGGGGGGGACGACTGGGAAACATCGCCCACGGATGGGTTAATGCGTCGCGGCAACATTCTGCGGGACGGAAGTGGCGCAATTGAGGGCGATCCTCCCAAATTGACATCCCGGCAATTCGTCGCATAGAGTTTCGGGTTGAGACATCTGGAATGGTGGGCCGAAGACGAGCTCTCCGCCTGTCATTCATTTCAATCAACTCAATCAGGTGTCTCGGAGTCCCCAATGTTACAGCGAACAGATGTCCGGGAAGCGATCGACACCGGCGCGGGCGTCTTACGGCTCGAACCCTCATGGGTGCCGCGTTCCTTTATGATTCCGGGCCGCAGGTTGAAGCTGCATCCCGATGATCTCTACGCCTTTGGCGGCCATCGTGGCGGAATTAACGAGCGCTGGTTCTCCTCGACGACCAAGGCTGCAAACGGTCCCGAAACCACGTCGGACGAGGGGTTGAGCTACGTTCATCCAGCTGCGCGGGAAAGATTTCTGCTGAAGGATGCCGTCGAGGTGGCCGGCGATCTGCTGCTTGGCGCCGACGTGATGGAACGCGAAGGTGGGTGGAATATCCTGTGCAAGTTTTTCGACAACATGGGACCGATTCCGCACCACATGCATCAGACCGAGGAGTTCGCAAGTCTGGTCGGATTTAAAGGCAAGCCCGAGGCCTACTACTTCCCACCCCAGTACAACCAGCTGAGCAATAATTTTCCCCACACGTACATGGGCCTGGAGCCGGGCACGACGAAGGCCGACCTGCGGCAGTGTCTGGAGCGCTGGAACCAGGGCGACAATGGCATCCTGCTGCTGTCGCGCGCCTACCGGCTGGAGCCCGGAAGTGGATGGCAGATCAACCCAGGCATCCTGCACGCTCCGGGATCGCTGGTGACCTACGAGCCACAGGTCAACAGCGACGTCTTTGCCATGTTCCAGTCGGAAGTGGAAGGGCGCATCGTTCCATGGGACTTGATGATTAAGGATGTAAGGCCGGAGTTTCATCACGATCTGGACTATCTGATCGGTATGCTCGACTGGGAAGCCAACGTCAACCCGGAGTTTGCGAAGTCGAACAAGACCCACCCCACACCGGTGCGGCCCATCGCAGAGATGGAAGAGGCAGGCTATCGCGAGATGTGGATCACGTATGGGACACGGTTCTACTCGGCGAAAGAGCTGACCGTGCTGCCAAAGCGGACGGTGACCATCAAGGATGCAGCGGCGTATGGACTGATCCTCACGCAAGGTTACGGCAGGTTCGGGCAGACGCCGGTTGCGACGCCGTCGATGATTCGGTTCGGTGAGCAGACCGAGGATGAGTTGTTCGTTACCGCCGCCGCAGCCGGCGAAGGGGTCACGATCGAGAACCCAAGCAGCACCGACCCTCTGGTTCTGTTGAAGCACTTCGGCCCCGGCAATCCCGACGCCGAAGCTCTCCGGAAAGACAAGCACTGACGGGACCTGGGAGCGTTATGACGGCAGGCAAACATCGACTCCCCGCCCTCCACAATGCGATGTGGCCAGGGCTCGTTGGCAAAGGGCCTGGCTCCGAACCTCCAATCGATCTCGATACCATGCTGGGCTTGACGGCCGCGGCCGAGGTCGATGGAACCAAATTTGACGGAGTCGATCTTTTCCTCTCGCTGCCCCACACAGACATCGATTCGACTGATGACGATCTAAAGGTACTTGCGGAGAAACTGGCTGGCTACCATCTTGTGGCCGGCTCTCTGGTTGCTCCGGTATGGCCGCCAGCCGGCGGCGGTTCGGCCATGGGTTCGGAGGAAGAGCGTCGCCGCTTTCTTACGCAGGTGCGCAAGGCGTGCGCGATCGGCCAGAAGTTGCGCCACCTCGGCATCCGCAAGTATGGCATTGTGCGTATCGATTCAGCAGCAAGCCCCGCGGACTGGGCAAGCGATCCAGGCAGTAACACCAGGCGCATCGCGCAGACGTTCCGTGAGGCATGCACTATCGCCGAGGGATACGGTGAGCGCCTCGCCGCGGAGGGAGAGATCTGCTGGGCGGGCATGCATGGCTGGACACACATGCAGGAACTGCTTGAGCAGGTAGACCGGCAGCAGACCCTCGGGTTCCAGGCAGACATGGCGCACACGCTGCTTTACACGCTCGGCTACAACTCGCCCGAGAGCAGAATCCTCCCGGAGGATTTCGATTGGTCCAGTCCTCAGCTTCTGATGGACGCGCTGCGCCGGCTGACCGATGCGTTGCGCCCATGGACGATCGACTTCCACGTAGCTCAAAACGATGCCACCGTGAAGGGGTCGGGATCGCATGACAAGACCGGCCGCCATTGCCTGCCCGGAGATCCGAACGGAAAGATGAACATCGTCGAAGTCGCAGGCCTTTGGATGCGGGATGCGAGCGGCACTTCGACGCGCGCCTTCGAGCATATCTGCTGGGATGGATGCATGTTCCCGAACTCAACGATGCTGGCGGCCGAAACCTGGCGTAGTGTACTGGCTGCGATGATCGGCGTGCGGGACGCACACGGCTGGGATTGAAACGGGAGGACGGGCATCGTGGCGGCAAAGAAGACACTCAACATCGGGCTGGTCGGTTATGGATTCATGGGCCGCACCCATTCGAATGCGTTCCTGCAGGCCCCGCGCTTTTTCGATCTGCCCTTTCGACCGGCGCTCACAGCGGTGTGCGCGCGAAATGCGGATCGCGTGAAAGGCTTCGCGGAAAACTGGGGTTATGCGTCGATCGAGTCGGACTGGCGCGATCTGGTGAACCGCAATGACATTGATCTGATCGACATCGCCAGCCCCAATGACACCCACGCTGAGATCGCCATCGCCGCGGCCAGGGCCGGCAAACTCGTGCTTTGCGAAAAGCCGTTGGGCCGAACAGCAGCCGAGGCACGGTCAATGGTCGACGCTGTCGAAGCCGCGGGCGTCTCAAATATGGTCTGGTACAACTATCGCCGAGTCCCTGCACTGACGATGCTGAAGAACTTGCTCGAGGAGGATCGCTTCGGCAGGATCTTTCATTATCGTTCGCAGTTCCTCCAGGATTGGACAATCTCGCGCGATCTGCCCCAGGGCGGCGAAGGTTTGTGGCGCCTGGATGCTTCTGTGGCCGGCAGCGGGGTCACGGGCGATCTGCTCGCCCACAATATCGATATGGCGCTTTGGCTGAACGGGCCTATCGTTGAGGTCTCCGCGATGACGGAGACGTTCATCAAGGAGCGCAAACACACACTAACAGGAGAGGTATCGCCGGTAAAAATCGACGATGCCAGTGCCTTCCTGTGCCGATTCGCCAACGGTTCGATGGCTCTGTTTGAAGCAACGCGCTATGCCCGCGGCCACAAGGCACTCTTCACGATCGAGATCAATGGCGAGCGCGCATCGGCAGCATGGGATTTGCACGACCTCCATCGGTTGGAATACTTCGATCATTGCGACGAGGGACAACTGCGCGGCTGGAAGAGCATTCACGTGACCGATGGCGACCATCCGTATATGAAGAATTGGTGGGTGCCCGGATTACAGATTGGCTACGAGCATACATTTATCCACCAATTCGCCGACTTCCTGCTCGGCATGAGTGCAAACATGCCTGCAGCGCCAACCTTCCGCGACGCGCTCGCCACGGAATATGTAACCGACGCGGTCCTCAGGTCTGCCAAGACCAGACAGTGGGAAGCAATAGCAGCGAGCTAGCCCAATCGGCTTGCCGTCTTCAGGAGGGATTATGGTTTTGAGTGGCAGAACGAGAAGACTTGGCGTGGCCTCGCGCGCGCTGGCGTTCTCGGTGGTAGCTGTCTTCTTATTCACAACAGGCGGAATCTCACGAGCCTCTGCACAACCAGCGCCTCCCACCCAGCCCAATCCCCAGACCACGACGTCGAACCGCGCTCAGCCGGAGCCGGTCAACTTCGATGACCACGATGGATGGATGCAGATTTTCGATGGGAAGACGTTGAATGGTTGGGATGGCTCGCCGGACGTCTGGCACGTGGAGGACGGTGCCATTGTGGGCGAGTCGAGTGCAGAGCATCCTTCCGGCACCACCAACATCATCTGGCGCGGCGGAGAGCCCGCCAACTTCCGTCTCCGCCTGGAGATGAAACTGGAAGGCGCAGGCGCGAACGGCGGCGTGCAGTATCGCAGCCGCATCGTGCCGCTCAATACCCGCCCGGTGCCACTGAATGCGACTCCAGAGGTTCAGCAGCGCATGGAGCAGGCCAGGATGCTGGCAGAAAAGCATGCCAGGTGGAATATGGCCGGATATCAGATGGACTTCGATTTCGCCAATCGCTATACTGGCCAGCTTTATGAGCAGTCCACTCCACGCGGCATTGTTGCCTGGCGCGGTCAGATCGTCTCTACGGAACCTGGCAGGAAGCCAACGCTCCTCTCTACGCTTGGCAGCTCCGATGATTTCAAGGCGTTTATCAAGCCAGGCGAGTGGAATCAGGTCGAAATCGTTGCAGACGGGAACACCCTGATGCACATCATCAACGGGCACGTCATGTCGGTCTTGGTCGATACCGATCCGCAGTTCAGTGCGGCCCGAGGATTGATCGCACTGGAGATTGAGGGCGGCGGAACGCTGAAGATCTCACACCGCAATATCTGGTTGAAACCGCTCCCGTAGCACGGGACAGACTCAATCGCCACGGTTGCTTCCGTGAGCCCGCCACTGGATCTGTGAGGATAGCGAATGCCAAAGACGATCTTCAATGGCCGGGAGGCGGTCACGGTTGAGAATGAGAGTCTGCGTGTCACCGTGCTCGTGGAGGGCGGACATATCGCCGAGGTCTTTGAGAAGAGCACTGGAGTAAGCCCGCTCTGGGTGCCACACTGGGCCTCGATCGAGCCATCGCTGTTTAACCAACACCAGTATCCGCAATTTGGTTCCGGATCCGATGCAAAGCTGCTGGCTGGAATCATGGGTCACAATCTGTGCCTTGATCTCTTCGGCGGACCCTCGACCGAAGAAGCTGCCGCCGGCTATACGGCGCATGGCGAAGGTTCGGTCGTTCGTTACGAGATCGACGAAGCGGAAGAGGGTTTGCAGATGCGGGCGATCCTCCCGCTAGCGCAGATCTCGTTTTCGCGGTCGCTCCAGTTGCGAGGCAATTGGGTGCGCATTCGCGAAACAATCAAAAGCCTTGCCGCGTTGGATCGTCCCATCGCCTGGACGCAGCATGTCACGCTTGGCCCCCCATTTCTCGATCCGGCATCAACTACGTTTCGGGCTTCGATGTCCCGATCCAAAGTGGCCGGCTTTGACCCTGGCTTCGATGCCTGCCTGCAGAGGGACGCTGAGTTTGATTGGCCCTATGCCCCTCGCGCAGAGGGTGGCATCTCCGATCTTCGCCAGATGCAAGCAACCGCGCCGGCCAGCGCATATACAGCTCATTTGGCCGACCCGATGCGCGACGATGCCTACTTCGTTGCCTATTCGCCGCAGTTTCAGTTGGCCTTCAGCTATCTATGGAAGCGCAAAGACTTCCCCTGGATGGGAATCTGGGAAGAAAACTGCAGCCGCCAGCAGACCCCCTGGAATGGATGCTGTATTACTCGTGGGATGGAATTCGGCGTCTCCCCGTTTCCCGAATCGCGACGCGAAATGGTTGACCGTCGCCAGCTCTTCGACGTGCCAACCTGCCGTTGGCTCCCAGCGATGAGCCGCCAGGAGGCTGAGTATTGGATCTACTGTCAGCCTTCCACGTGTATTCCAGAGTCGATCTCGGCACCACATCCAGCGGCAAGGTACTGATCCAACTGAAGCCCATTCGGATTGATCCTTCAGGTCAATTGCTTCGGAGTCGAAATGAATCCTGGCGCCGCGGCCCGAGCTGCCCGCGTGTTTCTCCATGGGAAGATTTCCAATTGGCACAACTGCTCTGGTAGCATGGCCAACGCCATGAGACCCTTTGATTCCGACCGTCGTGACTTATTGAAGCTCAGCAGCGTTGGCCTTGCCGCCTCTGCCGCCTCAGCGTTTCCCGCCTTCGCTGCTGCACCCCGCAAAGGCGCGGCCCTGCCCGCCACGCCCATGATCTTCGACGTCCGCGCCTACGGGGCCACCGGCGACGGCAAGACCGTCGACTCGCCCGCCATCAACAAAGCCATCGAAGCAGCCGCGGCTGCCGGTGGAGGCACCGTCTTTTTCCCTGCCGGCAACTACGTCTCCTTCTCCATCCGGCTCAAGAGCCACGTCGACCTCTATCTCTCCGGCGGCTGTACCATCATCGCCGCCGAGTCCCCGCTGCCTGGCCAGACCACCGGCTACATGGGCGGCACCTACGACGCCGCCGAGCCCAACTCCGCCTGGGAGCAGTACCAGGACTGGGGCCATAACCACTGGCACAACTCGCTGTTCTGGGGCGACGGTATCAGCGACATTTCCATCACCGGCCCCGGCCTGCTCTGGGGAAAAGGTCTCAGCTTTGGCGCCGACCGCCCCGCTCGCGGCGGCTATCCCAAGTACGTCGCCGAGCAGGCTGGCGTCGGCAATAAGGTCATCGGCCTCAAGAACTGCCACAACGTCATCCTGCGCGACTTCTCCATCCTCAAGGGCGGTCACTTCGGCATGCTCGTCACCGGGGTCGACAACCTCACCATCGACAACCTCAAGATCGACACCGACCGCGACGGCATGGACATCGACTGCTGCCGCAACGTCCGCGTCGCCAACTGCTTCGTCAACGCGCCCTGGGACGACGGCATCTGCCCCAAGTCCAGCTTCGCGCTCGGCTACGCGCGGCCCACCGAAAAGGTCGCCATCGCCAACTGCTACGTCTCCGGCTGCTGGCAGCTCGGCACGCTGCTGGACGGTACCTACAAGCGCCAATCCACCGGCGGCGGCCGCATTAAGTGCGGCACCGAGTCCAACGGCGGATTTATCAACATCGCCATCTCCAACTGCGTCTTCGAAGGCACCCAGGGCCTCGCGCTCGAAACCGTCGACGGCGCGTTGCTCGAAGACATCACCGTCAGCAACATCACCATGCGCGACATCACCAGTTGTCCCATCTTCCTGCGCCTCGGCGCGCGCCTGCGCGGCCCCGCCGACTCCACCAAGGTCGGCACCCTGCGCCGCGTCCTCATCTCCAATCTCAATTGCTACAACACCGCCGCGCGCTTCGGCTCCATCCTCAGCGGCATTCCCGGCTACTACATTGAGGACGTCAAGCTCGACAATATCTATGTGCAGAACGCAGGCGGCGGCGCGCCCGAAACCGTCAACGTCCATCCCGCCGAGGACGAAGCCAAATACCCCGAGCCCGGCATGTTCGGCATCACTCCCGCACACGGCTTCTACGTGCGCCACCTCAAGAACCTCGAGATGAGCCACGTCGAGGTCCACCCGGCAACGCCCGACCCGCGCCCGTCCTTCTACCTCGACGACGTGCACCGCGCCGATTTCGTCGCCGTCACCGCGCCCACCACCCCGCCCGCGTTCTCCATCAACAACTCCAGCGACGTGCGCATCCTCATCAGCCGCGCCGCTCCCGACTCCATTACCCCCTGAATCAGCGATCAATTGGTCAGCCCGGCGAGAACATGGACCAGCGAATTGCCTCTGATGCCCCGAGTCTCTGAGCATCCGGACTCAGCTCCGGCGCCCGCATAGTCGATCCAACACAAGTATCGACGACACGATGGAGATTGACGCTATGCCGGGCCGAGAAGAAGTGACTCGATTGATCCTTCGTCCCAACTAATGGGATATCCCTGCCAGATGACCTCACGCGCTTCCGGCAGTAGCTGCGCTCTCGTTGGCCGGTCCGAGTGTCCGGTGTTAATAGCGGACACAACTTTGGTTGCGATAGCCCCTCGCCGTCAGGGCTTTCGCGATGCACTCGTTCGCAACCACCGGCCGGGCAGCGTGTCAGGCTAATGCAATCTTGAGTGTCACGGCGTGGTCGGACGGTTTCTCAGCAGGCATCTGGATCTTGAGGGCCGTGGCATCCTGAGTCCACTTCAGTTTTCCCTTGTGGCCCAGCAGTTCCACGTTGCGAAATCTGGGCACATCGTTCGCGCCGCCCAGGGCGAGCGTCGGAATCGAAGCCTCTCGGTTTGGCCAGCCCATGACGAAGGCATAAAGGATGCCGTCCTTGGTGGTGAAGCGGACATCCTCAGCCGTCAGATCCTTGCGAGTGCTCTCGTTGAATCGCTGGTTGCTGACGACAGGGATACGGGTAGCGGGGCCGTCGCCAAAGATCTTCCATGGCCGCGTGCTATAAATCCCTTCGCTATTGACCGCCATCCACTGGGTGATTTCGTCCAGAATCTTCAACTCCGCGGAATCCAGCTCGCCGCTGTTCGGCAGGGGAAAGTTCAACATCAGGTTGCCATTGCGGCTGACAATATCGACCAGCAAATCGATCACCCGCTTCGGTGACTTGTACTTGCCTTGCTCATAAATCTCCTTGTCATAGTGCCATCCGCCGACACAGGTGTCGGTTTGCCAGGCATTGGGGCGGATGTTATCGGCGACACCGCGCTCTAGGTCGAACACGCAGGTTCCCGTATCGCAATCGGTTCGTCCTTTGCTGTTGTAGACAGCCTCGACTTGGCCGCCATGGAGCTTCGCACTCACGTTGTAGAGATGCGATACCAACTTGTAACTGACTTCGGGATAGATAAGGCCGCCGTCGTTGTAGAGCAGGTCTGGCTGGTGTTTGTCGATCAGGTCCTTAATGCGGGAGAAGTAGTGTTGCCTCCACGCGAGCGGGACCTCGACGCGCCGGCCTACTGCGTCCGCGGCTTCGCCCGGTGCTGGCTGGACGAATTCCTTTGTGTATTCGTGATAGAGATCGGCGTACTGCGGGTCCGCTCCATCGTAGAGAACGCCGGCCATCGGGCCAGTCTGGTCGCTGCGGTGGGAGACCGTCCACCAGAGGTAGCTGAATGCCAGGTGCTCGCTCACGGCAAACTTCAAGCCTTGTTTCCGCGCGGCCTGCTTCCAGAGGCCTACGATGTCCTTCCTCGGTCCCGTAGCGACAGCGTTCCATCTGGGCTGGTATTTCGAATCCCAGAGATCAAAGTTGTCATGATGGACGCCCATGCTCATGAAGTACTTGGCACCCGCTTTTTTGTAGAGTCCAATCAGATGGTCCGGATCGAACTTGTCAGCCGTCCACATCTTGCAGATATCTTTGTGGCCGAACTTCGAAGGATGGCCAAATCGCGCGAGATGGTCCTTATTCTGCCGACTGCCCTGGATATAGATGTTGCGCGCGTACCAGTCGCCGTCCTCAGCCGCCGACTGCGGCCCCCAGTGCGACCAGATACCGAATTTGGCATTCCGGAACCACTCGGGACTCTGGTATGCCTGCAGCCCCTCTCGTGTTCCGTCAAATGGTCCCTTTTCAATCTCGACTGCAGAGTCTTGCGCGAACGAATCGTGGGAATGGAAGAGCGCGGCCGCTCCGGCAATGGCAATCATGGCCTCACGCCTGTTGATCTTCATAGTGTCGCTTCCTTTCATGCATAGGTGAATCACCACGGTTCGACCGCTGGATATAAATAATCAGATATTCTGCATCCGACATTCGGTCGACGCTTTGGCTGAGCGGGCGCACGGACCAATGCAGGCCGCACACGGCTACGGCGTATGTGGCTTTAGCGAAAATAGCCTGAGGTCAATATAGTCCCCCATCGCGCGATAGCCCGCGTCGTTTGGATGCAGGTGGTCTCCGTGGTCGAGCGCTGGAAGAAACGTGTCCGGATGGTCTGGATCGCGCACGGCAGCGTCAAAATCGATCACAGCATCGAACTCACCGCTGGTGCGGATCCATTGATTGACGGCTGTGCGAACGGCCTCGGTTTTTTCGCTGAAATAGTGCGTGGACCCATGAAAAGGCGTAAGCGTGCCACCGATGACGACGATGCCGTGGGCGTGAGCGCGCAGAATCATTTGATCGAATGCGCGGATTAAGTCCGCAGCCGTGGTGGTGTCGGTGGGATCGGTTTGCATGTGCCCGATATCGTTGATCCCCTCGATGATAATCAGGTACTTCACGCCGCTTTGCGAAAGAATATCCTGGTCGAAGCGCGCCAGAGAATTGGGGCCGGCGCCGTCCATCAACAGCTTGTTCCCGCTGATCGCTTCGTTGAGCACGGAAAAACGCTGGTACTTCGGGTCAGCCTGTAGCCGGCGCGCCAGCTCATCGGGCCAGCGCTGATTGGCATTTGCCGTTGAGTAGGCGCCGTCCGTGATGGAGTCGCCAAGGGTGACAATCGCGGCTGCCTTCCCCGGGGCCAGCACGTCGATTCCGTTGAGATACTCCCAGGTGGTGCGAATGAGGGGAGCATCCAGGTCCTCGTTCGCAACGACATTTCCGGGCGCATGATAGCTGGATGCGCTGGCCAGTTGATGTTCCGTCACGAAATCGGAGGCCTTCGCGATATAGAAGCTGACGGTGAGGTCCGATACCGGTGCGAGGCTGAAGGCAACTGGATCGCTGAAGGCCACAGCGCCGGCCGGGATGGAGATGGAAGCCTCTCCGTGGAAGGTGAGGGATCGAGCGGTCGCCGTCTGGATGGCGGATCCGTGCTGTGTCTTCGCGATCTGCGCGGCCCCGATGACGAGCGGAGTGGTGCCGTCCAGGTTGGAGAAGCGCACCCGCAGCGTCTCTCCTCCAGCGCTGACGCGCACTACCTCGCGGATGGTGATGTCGGTTCGTGGCGGCGGCGGGGGCGCGTTGGCCGGGTGCACCCGGTTTGGATCGGGTATATGGCTGGGGTGAATCGGGGACGAGGCCCACGTGCCGACCCATTGAGTTTGGGGCGACGCTGAAAACGCTGGGAGAGGAGCAACAAGGATCAGGACAAGCGCAAGTATTTGCCAGTGCACGGACATTCGATCTTGGATCATAGGTGATTTACCAGATTGTGGAGTGATTGCGGGCGCGCGTCATACGCCCAGACGAGGCCTCGTCTCGCGCACATGGATCATATCCTGCTTGGGCACCGTGTCGAATTCGATCTGAATAGTGGTCAAGGGATACTGAGGAGCCTCAACCGGGAGACCGGTGAAGCGGACACGGAATTCCTCCTGCTCGAAGGCAACCGGCTCGCCGGTGATCAGCAGTTTTGCCGACTTCACTTTGGTCTGCAGGCCGGAGATGGCGACGTAATCTCCCGGCCAGCGGAAGACATGCATGTACATCGTGTTTCCTTTACTCGTATACGACGCGTAGTTGGAGTGCACCCGGCAAACGTCGGATTCAAACACCGTGTGCCCGTTGGTTTGCAGCCATTCTCCGACTTCGCGGAGGACCCGCACGCTGCCATCAGGAATCGATCCGTCGCCCTTCGGTCCAATGTTCAACAGATAATTGCCTCCGTTGTTGGAACACGAAATCAGATTGCGCAAGATTGTCTTAGCACTCTTCCAATTGTCGTCGGCCGCTGAATAGCCCCAGCAGTCGTTGATGGTCATGCAGGATTCCCACGGCTTTCCGCTTCTGTCGGCGACGATTTGCTGCTCCGGTGTGGCAAAATCTCCTGGCAATCCGTTGCGGTTGTTGATCACGATCTCCGGCTGCAACTGGAACACCATCTCGTTCATCCGCTGCGACTCCCAACCGGCGACATTGAGCGGCCACGAAACGTCGTACCACAGCACATCGACTTTTCCGTAGTTGGTCATCAGCTCGCGAATGAGGCCGTGCGTATACGCGACAAAGCGCTTGCGCGCCTCTTCATCGTGGGCGCACGTGGCCCCGTCCGGGTGATGCCAGTCCATCAGCGAGTAATAGAAGCCCACTCGCATGCCCTCTGCCCGCGCCGCCTCCACATACTCGCGCACGAGGTCGCGCCCGGGACCTTGTTTTACGGCGTTGTAATTGGTCAGCTTCGAGTCGAAGTTGCAGAATCCCTCGTGGTGCTTGGCGGTGAGGACCATATAGTGCATGCCGGCCTGTTTGGCCAATCGAGCCCAGGCGCGCGGGGCGCCCACTCGCGGTTGGAAGGTAGTGGCGTGAGCAACGTACTCGGCAAGGGGCATGCCCTCTTCTTCCAACACCCACTCCTGCCGGCCAATGGTGCTGTACACGCCAAAGTGAATGAACATGCCGAAGCGAGCGGCTCGCCACCAGGCCATTCGCTCGGCACGGGTCGCGTCTCCAGGCTGTGCCACCGGCGCGGCGTTCTGCACAACTTGCGCTGCCGCTATGGAGCCAGCCTGCGAAGCACCCGATGCCATGGCCAGCATGGTCGCTCCGGTGCCGGCCAGCATACTGCGTCTTGTGAGGGAACGATGGTTCATAGTTGTTTGCCTTCCGTGGAAAATTTGGGGGCGTAAAGGTGGTGCAGGCAGACTGCGGAAACCAATCATCGAGACCGGGTGCAGACGAATCAGTGTGGTGCGGCGGTGGCGAAGGTGCCGGGCTGAAGAACGCGGAGACTATGGAGCCGCTTTCGTGCCGGGTGGCGGGAAGTTCTTGCTGGCGTCGTCCAGCACGAGGACCCAGTCGTTTCCGGGGCCGCTGGAGGGAGGCGTGAACTCCTTGGTGATGTCGCCGCGATGCACGTCGGCCTCGCGGTCGCCCGCCTCAGTCCGAGGGAACTCGCCGATCAACGTCGAAGTGCCGTCGCGGGGATCGAACCACCAGGCCTTGTAACTCTTGCCGGACAAATTGTCGTAGATCTTGTCGCGCAGCCTCACGCGAATCGGCCTGCCTGTCGCGGTGTAGATGAAAGCGTAGCTGCCGTCGGAAGAGCGTGTACCCTGGATGCGATCGATCGTGCTCATGGGATCGTTGACCACCAGCCATTCGTCTGGAATTCTTGTCAGCATCGGCCTGGATTCAATGAGGGCGCGCAGATATTGCATCTGGGAACCGGCTGGCCGGGCCAGGGCTTCCTGCAAGGTCACCGGCGCCAGCCCATACACGGTGCGGCCGCTCGAAGCAGGCGCGCCCGGAGCCGGGCTGGTGTAATTCCAGACCCCCTGGCTGCCGTAGGCCAATCCGGCCGCTCCGGCAAATACGGTGCAGTACGCAATCCGGCGCACGTCCTGGGCCTGCACCAGCGGCACTCCAGGCTTATACGTAATCAGATCGTCGACAATTCCCTCGTACGCCGATTCGCCATCAACCACCGGCTTGGGTGGCGTGCGCTGCCAGTCCTGCGCAATCATCTCGTAGGATCTGTTCATCACGATATGGCGCGATTGCACCATGTTGAAGCTGAGCCACGCGTCGTTCTGAAACCATCGGCTGGAGCTCTGGATCCCGGTGGGATGGTAGGTGATCAAGTGATTTCCGCCATCGCCTGCATTCATGCCGGCGGCCATGGCTCGCCAGATATCCTCTGTGCCCTCCGGATACCAATCGCCGCCCAGAACAAAGATGACACGCTTGTCGCGGTAGCGGCTGCCGAGAAATCTGCCGTAGCTGTAGGCAGTGGTCTTATCGAAGATGGAATGCTTCTCGTTGACATACGACTTGCCCCAGATCGCCACCATGGCGACATACATTCCCAGCGAGTTGGCTTTGTCCACCGCGTAGTCGACGTTCTTGAAGTATGCGGGATTTGGCTCCAGCTTGGTCCCCGCGGCAGTTCCCGCAGGCACGGCTTTGGTGAAAACCGTAGCGCCGTCGGGATTCGGACGGTCGAGCCCGGTGTAGTTGGCCGCCACCGCCTGGATCACCGTGAACTTTTTGTCCGCCCGGTCTTTGAGGTACAGATCGATATCGGCGTGGTTCATGTTGAACAGTCCCCACGCGGTGTCGGCCAGGTAGAAGAATGGCTTGCCGTCGCGGGTAACCAGGTAGCGGTGGTTATCGGAGACCCGGATCGGTGGTGGCGCCTGCGCGTGCGCGAGGAGGAAACCGCTTCCGCAAAGTGTAAGCCCGGCAACAAACAGGCCGATCCGAGTGCTTCTCATTTGATTTGTCCTCATCGTGTCAGATCTCCCCCTGCTTTTCAGGGTTCGCGCAATTCCGGGGATGGCATGGAATGATTACGGAAAAACCCGTCACATTTGTTGGCAAAAACTTTGGATTCGTTGGCATCGAAATGCCGGGGGGAGCGATGACCAACCATATAACTTGCGAGCCTCTGGCATACATCCGAACGACACCAAAGGATGCTAGGTGTATAAAAATGAGCCTGTAAACCGACTAAAGTATGACTTGCGCAAATAAGCATCACTTTGGGACACTTGCCAATTCAATCCTGGAAATGCTGCCAGCTCGTTAGGTCATTTTCGGATATTGGACAACCACTATAAATGGACCAAGCCGCGCTTAAGCGCTTCGACAACCGCCTGAGTTCGGTCTGTAACATTGAGACGCATCAGAATCACGGTAATGTGTGACTTTACGGTGGCTTCCTTGATATGAAGTTCTTCGCCGATTTCGCGATTACTCTTGCCTGCGACAATTAAACTCAGCACCTCGTGTTCCCGATGGCTCAGCTCCGAGTCCGGGAGACGCTCGGAGAGCGCTCGCGTTACCGGTGGAGGCAAGAATCGGTTTCCGTGATACACGCGCAGCAGGGCCTGCACCAACATCTCGTGAGGCATTCCTTTAATCAAATACCCCATTGCCCCGGCCTGCAGCGCCTGGTGAATATCCTCGTCTCCCTCATACGTCGTTAGAACTATGATCTTGGCTGACGGGTTTCCGTGTCGTATGCGCCGGATGGCTTCAACCCCATGGCCATCTGGCAGCCGTAAATCCATGAGAGTGACATCGGGGTTGTGCTCTCCAAAGAGCTTCACGGCTTCGGCAACTCCGCCGGCTTGTGCGCAGACTTGCATTCCTGGTCGCGACTGTAAGATTGCGGCAATGCCGGCGCGCGTGATCGGATGATCGTCCACCACAAGGATACGGATGGTCTGTTCAGCCTTCATTGTGATCTCTCTATCAATGGTCGATGTTGGTTGCGAGCCTCCACGGTTGCATGCCGCAGCTTCATCACTACTTCGGTCCCGCTGCCCGAAACGCTGCGGACAACGAGGGTTCCGCCGATCCGGTGCATTCGTTCCCGCATGCCGATCAAACCATAATGTTCGCCAGCCGTTCCGGACACAGCCGTCTCGACGAAGCCGGTGCCGTTGTCGACAATGGTCACGGTCAAATCTACACCCTCCAGTAACGCAGAGATTCGTATCCATTCGGGATGGGCATGTGCACCGGCATTGGCGATCGCTTCGCGGGCAACCATCAGCAGCTCATGTCCTGTCGATCCGGAGATGCCACTCATCGGGTCGACTTGCATACACACGACCGGAATTCCTAGGGCACGCGTAGCCTGATCTGCAAGTGCTGCCAGCGAGCACGGGAGGTCAATCTCCTTATCCTCATTGCGGCGAAGATTCCAGACTGCGCGCCGAGCCTCATCGATCGTGTCCCGCATCTGGGTCCTGGCAACGTCCAGAAGTTCGCCATCCTCGGTGCTGTCGTCGCGCCGTGACGAGATTGCCTCCAGAAGTGTAGATACACCCGTACAGCCTTGGATCACCGTATCGTGCATCTCGCGTGCGAGTCTGCTTCTCTCTTCAAGCACCAAGGCAAAGCGGGTTCTCACTTTTCGGAGATGCACTGAATAAGCGAAGAGACCGCAGCCAAGCAGGGCCACAATACCCAGGAGGCGGAACCACCAAAACTGATAGAAGAACTCCCGCTGGCTGAAGTCGACAGCCGCCTCGGTAATTCGTTCGGGATGGCTGACATCAAACGACTGAACCCTGAAGCGATAGGTCCCAGCCGGAAGATTGGTATATGTCGCAGTGTGACCGGAGCCCGCAGGGAGCCAGTCCCGATCGAAGCCCTCAAGGATATAACGGAAGCGCACGCCGCCCTGCGGTCCAAGGAAAAGAGGAGCAAAGGAGAAGGCGAGGCGGGCGCTGCCGGCGGGCAGTTGAAGACCTTGAGTCACCGGAAGACTTACGCCGTCTCGCATGATCCCAACGATCCGAACGACTGGAGTCCCAGCAATACCCTCTCCGCTGGCAATGACATGTGCTGCCCCGTGGTTAGTTGGAAACCATACGGTATCGTCGGGAGCAAGGTAGCCGGAAAGAAATCGGCCGCCCAGGAGCTGCACTCCATCATCCCCATAAGGCATTCGGTAGATCGTGGCACTGAGCGTTCCGTTGCGACGAGGAGAGTCCCCTTCCAGCTCGTCCTCCGGCATCGAGGAGATCGTTTCTCCGTCAGAAATCCAGAAGCGGCCAGTCCGGTCCTGCAGCAATTGGTAGACGATATTGCTCACCAGGCCCTGCGCTATCGAGTATTGTTGGATACGGTTGTCCCGATACCGGAAGAGGCCGTGGTCTCTGGTGCCGAACCACATTGTTCCGCGCCGGTCTTGGAGAATGGACCATACCTTTTCCGTGTGCAGGGCCTCGGTCGCCGTGTCCTGAACGAACGCTCCATTGTGCCACCGGCTCAACCCCTGATCGGTACCAATCCACAGGTCTCCATTACGGTCCTCGAAGAGGCTCTTGATGTTGAAGTGAGCCAGACCATCTTCAACACCATAGCGATCGACACCTTTGAGCGTGATGCGATACAGCCCCACGTTGGTGGCTACCCACGTCTCTCCGTGACTGGTCTCCAGAAAGCCACGGATGAAGTTGGGGATGGCATAATATCGCGGAGCGCTGCGATTCCGGAGCGTGCCCAGGGCGAGGTGGTAGGCCCCGTGACCGTCAGTGCCCACCCAGGTAGAGCCGTCTTTTGCCCGGTAGACAGTACGTATCGACAAGGCATTCAAGCCGGGAAACTTCATCAATTTCGCAACGCCGTCAGAAACGTGAAATGCTGCCTGGGTAACCATCCAAACGTCACCGTTCGGCGCGCCGCCGATGGTCCCATAATCATTGTTGGGTGTCGGCAATGGAATCAGACTGATCTGCGACTTCTCCAGGCGTCCCAATCCGTTTTGCGTTCCGATCCACACGCGGTGGTCGACATCCTCATAAATACACAGTGCTGTCTCGATTGGAATAAGGCCCGCATGACCAACGCGTGTGAACGAACCATCCCGGTAGGCCCATAGGCCTTTGCCGATAGTACCGATCCAGATCGTGCCATCGCTTGTCTGCCGCAGCGCTCTCACCGCCCCGTCGATCTCGGCGACATGCTGAAATCTGCCGTCGCCCTGCCGCAGCAGCAGGCCTTCATCCGTTCCGATCCAGAGCGATCCATCCGTCGCTGCCAAAATACTTCTGATTTGCCTGTCATGGTCGTTGCCGGGCAGTGTAATCTTCCTGGCTTGTCCTGCGCCCAGCGCGACCAGGCGGGAACTTCCGACCAGAATATGATGCTCGCGATTTTCGGTAATAGCTTGAACATCCGTTCTATCTACTGCTCCGGGTGCATCCGTCCGGACCAGACGCTCTCCTTCCTTAAGGAAGAGGCCCCCGGCGGTTCCCACCCACAGGCGCCCATTCGAATCCTCATAAATGCTGTGAACGAAGGCGTCGGTCAATCCATCCGGGGCGGCATAGGTCTTGATCACTCCTGAACTTGAAATGTGCAGCAGTCCCCCGCCGTCGGTGCCCGCCCAGAGTGTGCCATCGCGGTCCACCAACAGACAATAGATGCTGTTGACCGGAAGAGACTCGACCGCGCCGTCACTAACTGGCGTGAATTGCGCGCCATCGAATCGAGCAAGCCCCCCCGTTGTACCTACCCACAGATAGCCGTCGCGATCCTGCACCAGGGACTGAACAACGTTTTCCGGTAATCCGTCCTGCGAACGCCACGTGGTTCTTGTGTAGCGCGTCGTCTGAGAGAGCGAAAGCTGCTGCAGTGCGAAGCAAATTATGAATCCTGCGATAGCCCGGCGCCTCGACCAGTAGGGACCGGCACAACTCGATTGCTTCCGTCCATTGCTGGAAAACCCGCAAACAGTGGATTTGCCAATCATCCGAACACCTACCCGTGTGGTCAGTTTAAGAAACGGCATGCAGCTTCCGAAAGAGTCGCTTCGACGAAAGAGTGGGGAATTCGCTTCCCCGTCCTCCCCGCCTTCTGCAAGCTGCGACATGACTGTAGCACTTCTCCCTGGCTTTGGCTAAGCAGGGATAGAGCAGCTTTGCCTCGACAACTAGCCTGGCTCCCGTCGGCGCCAACGTAGTGAATTTAACTACGGCAGTCATACTTTAGTCGGTTTACAGCCTTCCAACCGTACGCCTAGCATCCCGTTCGATACAGACATCGCAACCGTCCAGCAGATCTGCATTGGTTCGCGCAGATTTGTACTTTACTGACTGCTCCACACCGCTCGTGGCCAGCTCTCTGCAAGACAGCTACGAGATGTTGGATTGAGTTTTTGGGGTCTCACACGAGCGCGCTGGGCGCAATCGTTTCGAGGCACTCTCCAATATGTCCGGTTACCGCATCTACTTGCGCAGGTTAGGGTGCGAACGGCAACTTCACCCTGCAACCCGAACTGGGAGGTTTCAATCGATGATGACTGACCAAATGTGCCGGCCCGCAAACAAACTTTCGGGGCATCTTCTCAATGCCTGTAAGCGACGCCCCAGCATCGTTCTATGGATAGGGTCGGCGTGTGCCATGTTCGCCCTGGCAATCCACCCCGTAATGACGCTGGCCCAATCGTCGGGCGACGGCTCCATCGAAGGAACGGTAACGGACAGTACTGGAGCCGCAATTCCCAATGCAACCGTCACCGCGACGGACAATGCAAGCCATGCACAGTCCATCCGCAAGTCGACCTCATCAGGTGTATTCGCCATCTCTCCTCTGCCTCCCGGCATCTACACGGTCACCGTTTCCGCGCAAGGTTTTGAGACCCTGGTACAGGACAATCTGCACGTCGATGCGGTGAAGGTGCTAGCGTACAACCCCGTATTGAAGGTCGGTGAAGCCACGCAGACCATCACTGTCAGTCAGGCTCCGCCCGTGCTGGATACGGACAGCGCGGTTCTCACCGCCGTCATGGAGAATGAAGTTTTCGCGAATCTCCCCGTGCTTATGTCTCCCAACCCATCCGTCCAGATCCAGATGCGCGACCCGACCTCGTTTGCGGTTTTGACCCCGGGAACGGTGGCATCGACGCGCACTCCGATCATCTCAGGAACCAATGAGTATGCGGCCTTTGTCTATCTCGACGGCGTGCCCGAGGAAATGATCAATCAACAGGGCGACAATCGGGACGTCTCGTTGAATATGGACATTGATGCGGTTGATCAATTCCAGGTTCTGTCCAGCGTGCCGCCTGCGCAGTACTCCGGGGCCGGCTCGCTCAATTTCACCATGAAGTCAGGCGGCCTGCAGTTTCACGGCGGCGCGAACGACTTCGTGCGCAATACCATCTTCGATTCGTGGCTGTTTTCCCAGAAGGAAGCGACCTATAAGACTCCCACCGGAACAACTATTCCCGCGCCTAAGAATATTGAGCATCAAAATGAGTTATCGATCTATGGCGGCGGATATATTCCTCACACTGGCAAGAAGCTCTTCTTCTTTATCGCCTACGACAAGTTTCATGCACGTGAGAGCATCGCTCCAAACCAGACGACCATCCCGACCACTTTGATGGAGCAGGGGGATTTCACAGAAGCCGGCACGAACCAGACGTTCAATGGCGTGGGATTGATTGGCGAGGGCAGCACAAACAACGCCTTCCTCTTCGATCCAATGACAAACAGCTGCACGTCAGGCGGATGCACCCGGCAGCCATTCCAGGGCATGAAGAACGGGGTCCCCACCTTCAACGTCATCCCACAGGGCGATCTGTCTCCGACTACGTTGAAGATGGAATCGTTCCTTCCGAACTATCCGGGATCGCCCAACGCCGCCTACGCAGGCAACGTCAACCCGAATGTCTTCAACAATAACTATCTCAATACCGGCGTCCAGGGTCGGGACGACTATGAGTGGGACTGGCGCTGGGATTACGACATCAGCCCGCGCAACCGCGTCTCAGTTGTTGGCGCCATTGGCCGCGATACGTTCGAGGGCGATGACACGAACTTCAATTTCATTCTTCCGTACACTGCGGGCTTCGTTCCGGTATATCTTCCCAAGCAGTATGTGGTAGAAGATGCGTACACAATTACTTCGCACCTCAGTAACCAGTTCAAGTACGGCTTTACCCGTCTCTTCCAGCCGTTCACCGCACCGACCAATGGCTTGGGTTCCTTGTACGGACCAGCTGTATTCGGTATCACCAATGTTTCGGCCGGACAAATCAATGGACAGTTTCCGGGTACGACCTTCGGCGGAGCATCGAAGGCCGAGACCATCACTCCGGCGAACTGGACCGCAAACAATAATGGAGACGTGAACGAACTGACCGATCCCAATACATATGAGCTGATCGATAATGTCCAATACCTGAAGGGCAACCACGCGCTGTCCGTGGGCTTTAGTTATCTCTTTGAGGGGCTCAACATCGCGAGCCCCGAGACTCTAACCGGAGTGCTCGATCTTCCCTTCGGCCAGGATTCGACCGCAAGCTATGTGCAGGGGACGGGGTCCTGTGCTGCCGGAGTTCAGGGATGCAGCACCAACGTCGATACCAGCGCCACCGGCTATGGCTACGCCAGCTATCTGCTCGGCGCGGTGTCCCAGATCAATAACTTCGCTTTGCAATATGTTCCAAACATCTATAACCGCATCAAGACCGCAGCCCCCTATGCCGAGGACAGTTGGAAGGTAAGCAAGAGGCTTACCGCCGACGCGGGACTCCGTTGGGATTACATGCCTCCGTATCATGAGAAGTTCAATCACTTCAGTTTTCTGAATACGACTGCAATCAATCCTGCAACGGGAACCCCCGGTGCAATGGAGTTTGCCGGCAACTACGGAGGATCGACGGGCACTATCAGCTGTAACTGCAA
>Ga0181520_10003214_pt1 | contig 28960 bp, 24 predicted proteins | sample PEATcosm2014_Bin_29_FD_132451 | JGI IMG/M metagenome (GOLD analysis project Ga0181520, IMG submission 132451) | Peatland microbial communities from MTU Mesocosm Facility, Houghton, MI, USA - PEATcosm2014_Bin02_30_metaG | ecosystem: Environmental > Terrestrial > Soil > Wetlands > Peat | place...
CGCGAGCACAGCGCGCTTGAAGCCGCGGCGGGACAGGAGGTTGACGCCCTTCGCGGAGGCGACGTTCATCTGCGTGCTCGCGTGGAGCTCAAGCCCGGGGAAATGCTCGCGCGCCATCTTCGCGACACCGAGGTCCTGCACGATGATGCCGTCGGGTCCGACGCGCTCGAGATATTGAAGGTACTGCCACATCCGATCGGCCTCGCGCTGCTCGAAGACGGTGTTGACGGCGACGTAGACTTTCCGGGATTGCTTGTGGCAGATATCGACAGCAGCCTCGAGCTGGTTGAAGGCGAAATTCGGCGAGCGAAGGCGCGCGTTGAAGTTTCGCGCGCCGAGGTATACGGCATCCGCGCCCTCGCCGAGAGCCGCATCGAGAGCCTCGGGGTTGCCCGCGGGGGCTAGGAGTTCTACTGTCGGCATGTAATTGAAGATATCAGAATTTTAATATTTTGCAAAGCCGGCGCCGGAAGCGAACGGGCGGCGCGATCCGTAGGCGCGACGGGCCATCGTCCTTGCGTATTCCGATCCTTTCCGTATATCATCCGATTCCGTATGGATATCCGCGCCATCCGCAACATCGGCATCATGGCTCATATAGACGCCGGCAAGACTACGACTACCGAGCGCATGCTCTTCTATTCGGGGAAGACCTATAAAATCGGCGAGGTCGACGACGGCGAAGCCACCATGGATTGGATGGAGCAGGAGCAGGAGCGCGGCATAACGATAACCAGCGCCGCGACCACTACTTTCTGGCGACGGCATCAGATCAATATAATCGACACTCCCGGCCACGTCGATTTCACCGCCGAGGTGGAGCGGTCCCTTCGCGTCCTCGACGGCGCCGTCGCCATCTTCTCGGCGGTCGACGGCGTAGAGCCCCAGTCCGAGACCGTTTGGCACCAGGCCGACCGCTATCGCGTGCCTCGCCTCACCTACGTGAACAAGATGGACAGAATGGGCGCAGACTTCGAGGCCGTGCTCGAGGATATGCGCAAGAAGCTCGGCGCGTCGCCCGTCGCGATAACGCTTCCCATCGGCCGCGAGGCTTCCTTCGAGGGCATCGTCGACCTCATCGCGATGGAGGAGGTCCGTTGGAGCGGGGACGGTCTCGAGATGAGCCGCGTTCCCGCGTCGGCCGAACGCCTGGCTGAAACAAGGGCCGCGCGCGAGCGGCTCATCGACAGTCTTTCCTCGAGCTCGGACGAGATAACGAACCTCTTCCTCGAGGGCAAGGACGTGCCGGCCGACCTGATCCGCAGGGAGCTCCGCGCGGCCTGCATCGCCCAAAGGCTCGTGCCCGCCCTCTGCGGCGCCTCGAGGCGCAACCTGGGCGTCCAGCCCCTCCTCGACGCGGTCGTCGACTACCTGCCCGCTCCCGACGAAGTGCCGCCCGCGAGGGCCTTCCACCTCAAGAAGGAGGAGGAGGTCGACGTCCCCTGCGAGGACTCGGGCAACCCGTTGGGCCTCGTGTTCAAGGTGCAGTACGACCGCGAGGCCGGTCCCCTTTGCTTCGTGCGCATGTACTCGGGGGTGCTTAAGAACGCGAGCACCGTCTACAACCAGAACAGGAAGAAGCGCGAGCGCATAACGCGGGTATTGCGCATGCACGCCAACAAGTCCGAGCCCATGGACGAAGTGCGGGCCGGAGACATCGCCGTCATCGTGGGGATGAAGCTCGCTCGGACCGGCGACACGATCGGCACAGAGGGCTGGCCGATCGCGCTGGAGAAGATGCACTTCCCCGAACCCGTCATCATGGTCGCCATCGAGCCCAGGACCCTCTCCGACCGCGAGAAGCTCAAGGAGGCCCTCGAGATACTCTCGAAGGAGGACCCGACCTTCACTACACGCGAGAACGAGGAGACCGGCCAGATCGTCATCTCGGGCATGGGAGAGCTCCACCTCGACGTCCTCGTCACGCGCATAGTCCGCGACTTCAAGATCGCGGCCAAGCAGGGCAATCCGCAGGTCACCTACCGCGAGTCGATCACCAGGTCCGTCTCGCATACCGAGCGATTCCACAAGGCGGTGGGCGGGAAGGACGTCGCCGCCGGACTCACGATCGACGTCACGCCTCTCGAGCGGGGAAGGGGCAACAGCTACTCGAAGCAGCTTCGGGCGCCCCAGGTACCCGAGGAGATATTCGACGCCGTCGAGCGCGGCTTCAGCTCGGCCTTCGGCTCGGGCATACAGTTCGGCTACCCGGCCGTCGACGTGGGAGTGGTACTGGTCGGCATCGAGTACGACGAGCTGACCGCTTCCGCCTTCGCCTTCGAGGCCTGCGCCAACATGGCCTTCGACACGGCCTGCCGCGCCGCCGGTCCGGTAATGCTCGAGCCCGTGATGAAGGTGGACATCACCTGCCCCAAGGACTTCCTCGGCGAGGCGATGAGCCTCGTCTCCCAGCGCGGGGGCCTCATCCACGGTACCGAGTCGAGGGCGGCAACCGAGATGATCCACGCAGAGGCGCCCTTGGTCGCGATGTTCGGCTTTACGACGAGCTTGCGGTCGGTGTCCCAGGGCCGGGCGTCCTTCAGCATGGAGTTCAGCCATTTCGAGCAAAAGCGAAGCTAGGACGAAGACATGAATCGACTCGTCCTGCCCTGCCTGAGCTACGTGATCCTCATGACCTTCACGCCCGGACCCAACAACGTGTCCTCCTCCGCCCTCGGCCTCAGGGTCGGCTATCGGAAGAGCCTGCCCTACCTCTCGGGAATCGCGACCGGCTTCCTGGTCCTCATGCTCTGCGGTGGCCTCCTCACCGAATTCCTAACGAGGAATTATGCCGCGATTTCGCCCTGGCTGAAATGGATCGGCGTTCTCTACATGGCTTGGCTCGCTGTATCCCTCTTCCTCTCCCATCCAAGGGAGAAGGGCGAGTCGGCCACGCTCCGCGACGGTTATGCGGCCGGCTTCCTCCTGCAATTCGTGAACCCCAAGGGAATCCTATACGGGATCACGATCTACACGTCCTTCGCCTCGATCCTGACCGGGAGCCTCGGCAGGACCCTGGGATCGGCGGCAATCTTGACGGTCATCGGCTTCTCGTCGATAACGATGTGGTGCCTCGCCGGAAGTGTCCTCTCGCGCTTGTTCGCCAGGCCTTCCTTCCGCCTCGCCTTCAACATCGTCATGGCCCTGCTTTTAATCTACTCGGCGGTCTCCATCGTCCTGCATTGAATTGCCTGCGGCCGTTTATCGGTAGACATCCTGCCGATCCGATCATTACCTTGGTTCTTGTAAAAGAGGAGGATCGAGATGGGACCCCCGACTTCGAGCCGGATGGACGGGAATGCGCTCGACTGATGGCCGTATTCCCAAGGAGAGATTCCTCTCCGTCTTCGGCGCTCTCTTCCCGACCCGAGAGTGGCCGCCCGTAAAGCTCGATAGCATACTCGCCTCTCTCCAGTACCGCGAACTGGGCGAAGGGACGACGATCCTTCGCGAAGGCCAGGTCTGCGGTAGCGTGCCCTTCGTCCTGGAAGGGGCCATCCGCGTGTTCAAGACCGCGGAATCCGGCCGCGAGATCACGCTCTATCGCATCGAGGAGGGGCAAAGCTGCATCTTGAGCTCGGGCTGCGGCTCGGGGATCGTCTCCTTTCCCGCTACAGCCGTGGCCGAGCGCGCTACGAGCGCCGCTTTCATCTCGAGCGAAACCGTGAGGCGCCTCCTCGCCGAAGGTGCCGCGTTCCGGGACTTCGTCCTCCAGCAGTACTCGCGTAGAATGGCCGAGGTCATGGAGCTCGTACAGGAAGTGGCTTTTCGTAGAGTCGACGAGCGCCTGGCCCAATGGCTGGTCGAGCATAGTTCTACCGCCGAGCGGGGCTCGGGTTCCTCGCCGGGGCTCGTTGAGGCGACTCATCAGGAATTGGCCGATCATGTCGGCACTTCGCGCGAGGTCGTCAGTCGCATCCTAAAGGACTGGGAGCAACGAAAAGTACTGCAGATATCGCGTGGGTCACTTATGCTGCTTCCCGGTTTCGATCGTCTCCAGAGGCTATCTTAGAATTGAGCATCCTCCGGGGGAAAGTCGCGGGCATCGACGCCGTATGGCATCGATGCCCAACTCGTTCGGCTCGACCTAGAATACCGCCGCTACCTCATCCGCGGTCGAAGGGGTGGCCGCGGATGACTCGGCCGGCGCGCTCGGCGCAGCCTGTCGAATCGGCTTGAACTCGACATGCTCCGCGACTATCATCACCCGCGACTTGGATTTGCCTTCGCCGTCCGTCCAGCGATCCTGCTTCAAGCGACCCACTACGCGCACGCCTCGACCCTTTTTGAGGTTCTGCGAGCAGGCGAGACCGAGCTTCGACCAGGCCTCCACGTCGAAGTAGCTGACCTCCTTCTCCAGGTTGTCCTCCTGGCGGTAGAAGCGGTCGCTGGCCACGGTGAAATTGCAGACCTGCGAACCGGTCGGAAGAGTCTTGCTCTCGGGATCCCGGACGAGGTTGCCTTCGAGCAAAATGGAGTTGAGGGAATTCACTGACGCCTCCTTGCATACGCTTCGTATGCATGCGTATAACGTGCTCGGGAAGATAAATCGATTGAAGAAGATGGCCGAAATTCAACGCAGTTAAGGTAGGCTAATATTCATCGTAGCGGAATTGCGCGGCCCCGAGTTTCCAGCTATATTCTCTTCCTGGGGATTGGGACTCTATTACTACGGATTCGGACGCCTTCGACTTTCCCGAATGGACATCCCCAGGGAGTCCCGATGCATATAGCGGCAAAAACCGCCCGGCTTTCGATCCTCTCCAATAGCGCCCTCATCGTCATGAAATTGATCATCGGATCGATCAGCGGATCGGTGAGCATCGTCTCCGAGGCCATCCACTCCACCATGGACCTCGTGGCGGCCATCATCGCCTATTTCTCCATCCGCATGGCGCAGAGACCGGCCGACAGGGAACACAGCTTCGGCCACGAGAAGATCGAAAACGTTTCCGGCGTCATCGAAGCGGGGCTGGTATTCGTCGCCGCCATGGCGATCATATTCGAATCGATAAAGAAACTAATCGAATACAAACCCGTGACCCAGCTCGGGCTAGGCGTCGCAGTGATGCTCGCCTCGGGATTCGTGAATATCCTGGTTTCACGGCGTCTCTACCGGGTGGCCCGCGCCGAGGAGAGCGTCGCGCTCGAGGCCGACGCCCTTCACCTCAAGACCGACGTCTACTCCTCGCTCGGCGTAGCATCCGGCCTACTCGTCATAATCGCGATGCAGCGCGTCTTCCACGTAGCGTGGGCCTACTACCTCGATCCGATCGTCGCCGTCGCCATCGCGGCCTTCATCCTGAAGGAGGCTTGGGGAATGCTTCGCGCGGCGTTCGGGCCCCTCATCGACGAAAGCCTGGCGGCCGAGGATCTCGCGAAGCTTACTGCGCGCATGGCTTCGTACCCGAAGGTCTCGATGCATAGCGTTCGTTCCCGCCGGTCCGGACGGACTAAGTATATCGACTTCCATCTTTCGGTGCCCGAAACGATGAGCGTCAAGCAGTCGCATGAACTGTGCGATGAGATCGAGCGGGCGCTCGAAAAGGAGCTTTCGAACACGAATGTCCTGATTCATATCGAGCCCACGATCGCCGTGGGCTCGGGAGGCGGCGCGCCTCTCACCAAGGATGAATTGCTCCTGCGACTTTCCGAGATAGGGCGCGAGGTCGCGGGATATGACATCAGGCCTCATCACCTGCACCTTTTCGATAATGGCAATTGGACTGAAATCACCTTTCACATGGATATCGACGCCGAGGCTACCGTGGAGGAAGCTCATGGAATCGCAAGCGCCCTCGAGACGCGCGTGAAAGAGATCCTCGGTTTCGAGGCTACCGTCCACGTTGAGCCGCGACAGAAACAGTAGGATCGAGCGACCGCGATCGTCTCGCGCATATATGGAGAACGGCGAACTGCTCGAGGGTACTGCGGCGGATCGGATAAAGAGGCGGGAGGCGAGGACCGGCTGAGGCTGTCCGCCTTGCCTCCTTCGCCTGCCTCAAGAAGCGTCGCGATCACCCCGGCCCAGGGAAAAGATATCCCGAACGAAGGCAATGCGGTCCCCGTCGTAGCGCCTGGCCACGATGTCGGTCGTGTCGTCGGCGAAATCCTCGCTCTCGGCCACAATGCCCGCGGCTCCCGTCTTCGAGTACCCGTAGAATTCGCCGTCCAGGGAGAAGTAGACGAGGGTCAGGGACAGGGAAGGAAACTGCGCGGCGAGCTCCGCGATTTCGTCTTCCGGCAGGCCGTCTACGCTCTCCACGCGCATGACGAGGGAGTCGCCCTGCTCCAGGCGCGTCACCGAGTCGTCGTCGACCGAAGGCGAGGAGAGGAGGAGCGCGGCGACCGCGTGGCGCTCCTCCTCCGTACCGCCGGTTATCTCGATCTCGTCGCGACAGGTGAACGACATGCTCCCTCCTCACCGGGCAACGAAATCGGCGCGTTGCAGGCAGGTCGCGCGATATTCGGAAGGCGACATGCCGCAGACCCGCTTGAAGGCGCGGGCGAAGCCGAATTGATTCCCGAAGCCGAGTTTGTCGGCGATTTCCTGGACGTGGAGGTTGGTGCTCGAAAGCATGGCCCGAGCCGCCTCGATCTTGAGGCGCGTGTAGTAGCGCATGGGCGGCATGCCCATGCGCTCGGTGAAAACGCGGACGAAGTGCTCTCGCGAGAGCTGTATCCGCGCGCAGAGGGCTCCCAAGTCGAGGTTGCGCTCGATGGCGCCTTGCATTATCGCGAGGGCCTTTTCGACATGGGCATTGTCCGAGGTTCCCCTCGCGGCGACCTGGCCGGCCGCCAGGCCGTAGAGGAAGGCGAGCAGGCCATGGTAGGCGGCCTTGACCAGCTCGCTCCGGCCGGAGGCGCTCTTCTCGAGGAGATCGGCAAAGAAGAAGCGCTGCGCCGTGCCCACGACGATGGGGCCGCGCCCGAGGCCCCGCCCCTCCTGGAGGAACTCGAGGAGGCTCAGGAGCTCGGCCTCGCCCTCGGCGTCGATGAGCACGGCGTAATAGGTGATGGGTCTCTTGGCGTTCGTCGCGGATATCTGATGGATCGAGCCCGGAGGCGTGAAGTAGAGGGTCCCGGGCTCTATCCGATGGACCGTGCCGAGGTTTCGGAACGAGCCCTCGCCCGATATGAAATAGTGAAGCTCGTAAAGGCCGGCCGAATGGCTGTGGGAACGGCCGTGCCAGGCGATTTGTGCTTCGTCCCGAAGATGGTAGACGAAGACCACGTCTTCGAAGCGCATCAGCTACTATATCAATATGGGGTATATATCGTCAAAGGGCGGGATTGTCAGGGGCCTTAGTCCGGCTTATATATTAACCAGGTACGGAGGTACGACCATGAGCGAGCTATTCCCCAACGTCCCTAAGATTCCCTTCGAAGGGCCCGAATCCGACAATCCCCTGGCCTTCAAGCATTACGATGCGGCGAAGTCGGCGGGAGGGACGACCACGAAGGATAAGCTGCGTTTTGCGATGGCCTTCTGGCACAGCATGTGCGGCGGCGGCCGCGATCCCTTCGGCGACCCGACGGCTGTGCGGCCCTGGAACTCGGTGGCGGACCCGATGGAAGCCGCCAGGATGCGGATGCGCGGGATTTTCGAGCTCACCGAGAAGCTCTCGATGCCCTTCTTCTGCTTCCACGACCGGGATATCGCCCCCGAGGGCGCGACTCTCCGCGAGACGAACAAGAAGATAGACGAGATAGTGGTCGTTGCCCTGGACCTGATGAAGACGAGCCCGACTCGGCTGCTGTGGGGCACGGCCAATCTGTTCGGCAACCCGCGCTTCATGCACGGCGCCGCGACGAGTCCCGAGCCCAGGGTCTTCGCTTACGCTGCAGCCCAAGTCAAGAAGGCCCTCGAGGTCACCAAGGAGCTCGGCGGCCAGGACTACGTCTTCTGGGGCGGCCGCGAGGGCTACGAGACCCTGCTCAACACCGACATGAAGATGGAGCAGGAGAACATGGCCAACTTCCTGCACATGGCCGTCGATTACGCCAAGGAAATCGGCTTCAAGGGGCAGTTCCTCATCGAGCCTAAGCCGAAGGAGCCTACGAAGCACCAGTACGACTTCGACGCGGCGGCCTGCTACGCCTTCCTCAAGGAGTTCGACCTCATCCCCTACTTCAAGCTCAACATCGAGACCAACCACGCGACCCTCGCCGGCCACACGATCCAGCACGACCTGCGCTTCGCCCGCGACCACGGCATCCTCGGCTCGGTCGACGCGAACCAGGGAGACGAGATGCTCGGCTGGGACACCGATCAGTTCCCCACCAACCTCTATACGACCACCCTCATGATGTACGAAGTGCTCAAGAACGGCGGCCTCCACTCGGGCGGCCTCAACTTCGACGCCAAGGTGCGCAGGGGGAGCTTCAAGGTCGAGGACCTCGCGATCGCGCACATCGTCGGGATGGACTCCTTCACGCGAGGGGCCGAGGCCGCCGAGAGGATGATCGCGGACGAGGCGATCGACAGGCGCATGAACGAGCGCTACGCGGGCTGGCGCAAGGGCGTCGGCGCCGCGATCCGCGGCGGCAAGGAAAGCTTTAAGAGTCTCGAGGCGGTCATGCTCGACGCTCCCGCGGCCGACGTAGGCGACTTCGGCCTCGTTTCCGGCCAGCAAGAATACCTCGAGTCTATCGTCAACAAGTATCTATGAGCATAGAAGGTAACCATGGAGCCAGAAGCCTGACCTAGCGTCAGGCACAGAGATCACGGAGCCAAAGCACGGATATACGGGAATATTGAAGATGATGTAATGGGAAGGGCCAATATCGAGGACGGGTTTCCCTCCCCGTTTCTCGATACGACCCTTCTTTCTCTCTTCTCCGTGTTCCTGTCGCTTCGCCGGATTTTCGACTCCGTGTTCTCTGTGGCTGACGCTTCGCCGGACTTCGTTCCGTGGTTGCATCCGTCGGAGGCCGTGAATGTCCAAGCTGGACTTGGTCCTGGGGATAGACTCGAGCACGCAGAGCACGACGGCGGCGGTCCTCGACAGGGAGGGTTTCGCGACCGTCGGCGAAGCCAAGGTACGCTACCGCGACGACCCCCGCGTAGCCAAGTACGGACTGACCGAGGGCGCGCCGATACTGCCGCCCCGCGAGCCGGGCGAGGCCGACCAGCCGGCCACCCTCTACCTCGACGCGCTCGAGGCCCTACTCTCGGACCTCGGCCCGGCGATCCTCGGTCGCGTCGCGGCCATAGACCTCTCCGCGCACCAGCACGGTCAGGTATGGCTTGGCGAGGATGGCTCGAAGGCCATGGCCGAGCTGCGCAAGCCCGGCGCGGGCTCCGAGGGCGCCCCGGGGTTGACCGAGCGGATAGGCCCCGGCCTCGCCTACGACCGAGCGCCCATATGGATGAGCTCCAATACGCAAGCCGAGGCCGATGAGCTGCGCGCGGCCCTCGGCGGCCGTGAGGCCGTCACCGCCCGCTCCGGCTCGGACTCGCCTTTGCGTTTCTCCGGCGTAGTGCTTCGTCGCGTCGCCAAGCGATTTCCGGAGACCTATGCCCGTGCCTACCGCTTCCATCTCGTCTCTTCCTTCCTCGCGGGCGTGCTCGCGGGCGACGGCGAGGCGCCGATCGACTGGGGCAATGGCTCGGGCACGAGCCTCATGGACTGGTCGCTCAGGCGCTGGGATCGGCGGCTGATCGCGGCGGTTGCGTCGGGCCTGCCGGGCGGGGCCGACGCCCTCGCCTCGCGCCTTCCCCCCTTGGCCCATCCGCTTACCCTGGTCGGCTGCGTCGCCGCCTACTTTGTCGAGCGATACGGCCTCTCGCCCGAGTGCGCGATCGTGGCGGGATCGGGCGACAATCCCCAGAGCAAGGTCCTAGCCGCGGGAGCCCTACTCTCCCTGGGCACGAGCTTCGTCCTCATGGTCGAGGGCGAGAGACCTCACGTCTCGGCCAATGCGATGTACGACGGGCTGGGTCGACCCTTCCTCTTCGGATGCCGCACTAATGGCGCCCTCGCATGGGAGTCGGTCAGGAAGGCGCATGGCCTCGCGGCGAGCGACTTCGCCGCCAGCGAAGCCGCCCTCGCCTCCGAGGCAGCGGGTCGGGACGTCAGGATCGTGCAGACCGAGCGGGAGAGCTTTCCCGACTCCCCCGCCATAGCGACTCCGAGCCTTGGGAGCTTCGCTCGCGACTATTCCGCGGCCGTGGACTCGAGCCTCGGCCTCATGGCCCTGGGCTCGGCGCCCTTCGCGGGGAAGGTGACCGAGGTGGCCGTGACCGGCGGAGCAGCGGCGAGCCGGGGCGTCCTTATTCGCGTCGCGGGGATATGGGGAGCGCGCGCCCTGCCCATCGCCGACGCCGGCGCCGCAGCCGGAGCGGCCGTCGCGGCGGCCTGCGCGCTCCTGCCGGAAGCCGAGCGCGGGGCCGCGGCCGACAGGGCCCGCTCGGTGGCGGCCAGGCCGGGAGCCCCGGTCCTGCCCGATCCTAATGCCGTCGCCGCGTACCGGGGCTCGGGCGGCTTCCTTGAGCGACTGGGAAAGGGATTCGCCTCGATACGGGACCGGAACGGGCGCTAGCCGTTGCATCCCTATACCTGGCCGAGCCATTCGATTATCATCCGCGAATGCCTACTTTAGGACGGAGCGGATCGCAGCCGAAAGGATACGTCGTCGCCGTGATCGCGGCCTTCTTCCTTTCCACCACCGCGATCTTCATAAGGTATCTCACTCTCGGTTTCGGGGTGCCGGCCCTCGTCCTGGCCCTGTGGCGCGATGTCTTCGTCGTCGTGACCCTCATCCCCGCTTTGGCGATAGCGAGGCCGAGACTCCTACGCGTTCCCGTAAGGCTACTTCCCTATTTAGCCGCATACGGACTCGTCCTCGCTCTCTTCAACTCGCTATGGACGCTCTCGGTCGCCCTGAACGGTGCGGCCGTCGCGACCATCCTCGTCTATTCTTCCGGGGCCTTTACCGCGGTGCTGGGTCGGCTCTTCCTGAAGGAGAGGCTGGGCTGGGCTAAGCTCGCGGCCGTGGCCATGAGCCTCGGCGGCTGCGCCCTTGTCGCCGGCCTCCTCGAGCTCGGCTCATGGAAGGGCAATCTGGCTGGCGTACTCATCGGAGTCGCGGGGGGCCTCTCTTACGCGCTCTATAGTCTCTTCGGCAGATCGGCGGCCGATCGCGGGCTAGATCCCTGGACGACCCTCGTCTATACCTTCGCCTTCGCCGCGTTTTTCCTCTTCCTCGCGAACTGCGTTCCGGACGAGCTCCTGCCCGGGTCCCCGAGGAGCCTTCGCGACATCCTCTGGCTCGCCAGCTCGTGGAAGGGCTGGCTCGTCCTCTTCCTCCTCGGCGCGATACCCACGGTCGGCGGCTTCGGGCTCTACAATGTCAGCCTCTCCCTTCTGCCCTCGAGCGTCGCGAGCCTCGTCGTCTCCCTCGAACCTGTTTTTACCGCGATCTCGGCCTATCTCCTGCTCGGTGAGAGGCTCATGACTGTCCAACTCGCGGGGGCGGCCCTGTTACTCGGAGGCGTCCTCGTGCTGCGGCTCTTCGAGGGTCGCGCGCGGCCGGCTCGGCTCGGCCTTTCGGACCGGCAGGGCTGATCGGATGGTCAGGGTTTGAAATGCGGCTCGATCCATCGCTCGCGGGTCGAGCCCCTGCCGATCGCCTCGAGCTGGAGGATGGCGCGCGATGGGCAGATGTTGAAGCAGCGCATGCACTGCTCACAGCCCGCCGACCATCGCGGCCGACCGCCTTCCATGGCGATGCTCCCGGTCGGGCAGGAGCGCGCGCAGAGGCCGCAAGAGGTACAGGCGGTGCTGACTTTGAAGCGGGACCATAGCCTTTTAACGCCGAGCGCGAAGCCGGCCCTCATGAGGCGGGAGCCGATAGGGCCGAACTTGGAGAGGCTCAAGGCTTTCGCGTAGCGGCGTCCCGCGAGGAAGGAAAGCGTCGCCTCCTTAGCTTCAGCTTCCCCGGCTTCGAGGATGGCTTTTGCCTCTTCGCGGTCGGGTACTCTCATGAAGGGGCCCCAATTGTTGGGCATGCGTACGAGGTCGGCGAAGGAGACGTCGAAGCCGCGCGAAGCGAGGAGGCGGCTGCCCTCGATAAGGCTCCACCCGCAGTCGTCCGGATCCCCTCCCGTCACGAGGAGGAGAGCAGGGCGGGGGACGGGGCCTGCCGTAGGCGGGAGCGCCTCGAGGTATCGTTTCGCGATCCTGGGCAGGTCGAGGGAATACACGGGAAAGACGAAACAGGCCGCGTCTCCGTCCGGCGTCCCGCCCGATGCGATCGAGGCGATGTCCGTCGCGTATCCGGCCTCGGCGAAGGCCGTCGCGCAGATATCGGCGATTCGCATGGAATTGCCGGTCCCGGTAAAGTAGCGTATCGAGGCCTTCGGGCCGTCGCTCATGATATCTCCTTCTCGAGTCGCTCGAGCCAGGACTCGAGGAAGGCGTAGTACTCGAGGCCGAAGCGCTGGGTCGATGCCTGGAAGAAGTCGGGCTTCACCGGGAGGCCTGCCGTCGCGCCCTCGAGCCATTCCCTTCGCTTGGAGGCGCCCTCCATGAAGCCATCGATGATCTTTCTCGCCCTGCCCCGGGGAAGGCACCCCAGGAAGAAGAGTCTCGCGAGGAGAAGCGAGGGTCCCCTAGAGATATCGAGGGGGGAGGCGAGCCATTCGAGAAAGGCGGCCCGGCCCTCGGGGAGTATCTCGTACGGCTTGCGGAGACGGCCTGAGTCGTCCTCCCGCGTCGCCGCGACATAGCCCTCCTTTTCCATGCGCTCAAGAGACGGATAGATGCTTCCGAAGCTAGCCTGATAGAAATGGGACGTGCTCATCCCCATGAAGCGCTTGATATCGTAGCCGCTCTTGGGACCGTACATGAGGAAGCCTAGGATGGTAAAATCGGTCAATGTATCGTTCCTGAATATATCATCTCGATATATAATCCTCCCGGTCCCGGGTCCGCGTCAACCCCCCTTGCGCAGGGGAGAACTCCCGTATAGGATGCGGGACGTGAGCTTGCATAGATATTTCGGAGGCGCCGCGCGCGCCATGATTTCCAAGCTTCTCCTCGTAGCCGTAGCGGTACTCGGCATTCCGCCGGGGCGCTTCGCGCGATGAGGGAATCCCGATCTTAGGATCGGCGATCGAGAGATCGAAGGCCCCCGCGGCGCGAAGCCGCGGGGGCCTTTTTTATTTGCGGGACCAAGGAGGAAGCATGAAGCGCAACGGGGCCCAGATCATCGTCGGGATCATCGAGAGGGAGGGCGTCGAGATAGTGTCGGGCATACCGGGCGGCTCCAACCTGCCGCTCTACGATGCTCTATACAGTTCGAGGCTCAGGCACATCCTCGCGCGGCACGAGCAGGGCGCGGGATTCATAGCCCAGGGGATCGCGCGGAGCACGGGGACGACTGGCGTCTGCTTCGCCACTTCCGGCCCCGGGGCCACCAACCTGGTCACGGCGATAGCCGACGCGAAACTCGACTCGGTACCCATCGTCGCTATCACCGGCCAAGTATCGCGGGGTCTCCTGGGTACCGACGCCTTCCAGGAAGTCGACACCTACGGGATGAGCCTGCCCGTCGTCAAGCACTCCTTCCTGGTCCGGTCGGCGCGGGAGCTCCTCGATGCCGTGCCCGAAGCCTTCCGCATCGCCGCTTCCGGGAGGCGGGGGCCGGTCCTCGTCGACCTGCCTAAGGACGTCCAGCTCGAGGAGATCGAGTTCGGCTCTTGGCCCGAGCCTTCGAGGCCGGAGGAGCCGGCACGGCCCGAGGCCGCGGCGATCGATCGGGCAGCCGCGATGATCGCAGCGGCCGAGCGGCCCTTCCTGTACTTCGGCGGCGGGGTCGCGGCCTCGGGCGCCCATGCGGAGCTCGAGCGGCTTTCGATCAGGACAGGGATGCCCGCGGCCGCGACCCTCATGGGCCTGGGCTGTCTCCCCCCTCGCCACCCTCTGTACTTCGGCATGATAGGCATGCATGGAAGCCGCGCGGTGAACGCCTTGGTCGAAGAGGCGGACTTGCTCGTGGCCGTCGGCGTTCGATTCGACGACAGGGCGACCGGCGATCCGCGCCGTTTCGCCCGCGGCGCGAAGGTCCTGCATATAGATGCCGACGCGGCCGAGATCAATAAGATAAAGGCTGCCGATGCCTCGGTCCGCTCCGATGCCCGCGCGGCGCTCTCCGCCCTGATCGGCCTCGTTCCGGAGCGGCGGGAAGGCGCATGGGCCGAGCGCGCGCGGACCCTCATCGCCGAGTGCTCGCTTCCCGAGCCCGCCTCGGCCTGGCATCCGCGGTCAATCGTCAAGGCCATCGCGCGTCTCGCCGGGCCGGACGCGATAGTCGCCACCGACGTGGGACAGCATCAGATGTGGGCGGCCCAAGCCTATCCGGTCCCCAGGCCCCGCTCCTTCCTCAGCTCCGGCGGGCTCGGGACGATGGGATTCGGTCTCCCGGCGGCCATCGGGGCCGCCCTATCGAATCCGGGCAGGCGCGTGGTCTGTATCACCGGCGACGGTTCCCTGCTCATGAACATGCAGGAGCTCGCGACCCTGGCCGAGCTCGGCCTGGACGTCTCGGTGATCGTCTTCGACAACGGCAGGCTCGGCCTGGTGCGCCAGCAGCAGGAGCTGTTCTACGGTAGCCGCTACTCGGCCTCGCGCTTCGAGAGGCGCATCGACTTCGCCGCGATCGCCAGGGGCTTCGGGCTCCGGTCAGAGAGGGTCGGGGAGGGCGGGGACGTCGAGGGAGCCCTCCTCCGAGCGCTCGGCCCGGAGGGGCCGCGCCTCCTCGCGCTCGAGCTCAGGCCCGAGTACAACGTCCTCCCGATGGTCCCGCCCGGTGGGGCGAACGCGGATGCCATTGCCGAAGAGGCTTGAGTACGAGTAACTTCAACGATCATGGCCATCCAGGTTTGGCGCGGGGCCGAGATCGTTACGATGGATCCGAGGCGGCCGCGCGCGCGGGCGCTCGTGGCGCGCGACGGGATCGTGGACTACGTCGGCGACGAGGAATCCGCCTTGGCGCGCGCTCGCGGCCTCGAAGGCCCAGGCGCGTCCTCCGTCTCGGAAGTCCGCGATCTCGGCGGGCTGACGATGGTGCCCGGATTCAACGACAACCACGTCCACGCCGTCTATCTGGGCGACCACGTCCTCGCGGTCGACCTGGGCGGGCTCGACGAGCAGGGGGTGGTCGACCTTCTGCTCGAGCGCTATCCCGACCCGTCTCCCGGCGAGATCGTCAGGGCCTTCAATTGGGACTACCCGGCCTGCCCGAATCCTCGCAAGGAGCCGCTCGACGCGGCATTCCCGCGCAATCCGGTGATCTTAAGCCAGTTTTCGGGCCACGCGCAGTGGCTCAATAGCTTGGCCTTGCGAACCCTCGGGATTCGCCGCGGCGGTCACGATCCGAAGGTCGGGAGCGTCCTGCGCGACTCGGACGGCGAGCCCACGGGGATAGTCCGGGACCTCGGCGATACGAAGCTTTCGCGGAGGCGCGTTAGGGAGGTCTACTTCGATGCCGCGATGCGCGAGGAGAGGCTCGATATCGCCCTCGAGACCTTCGCGCGGATGGGCATCACCTCGGTACAGGACAATACCTGGTTCTATCCAGAACTTTTCAGCCTGCGCAGGCGGCTGAAGGCCGGCACCTTGAGCGCGCGATTCACGACCTGGTCCCTCGGGCGCCGTCCCTGGATGGCGGCGGCGATGAGCGCCGCCCATGCCTTCGGCATCGGCGACGCGGCATGGATACGCAGGGGTCCCGTCAAGTACTTCCTCGACGGGACCTTCTCGACGCGCAACGCCTGCCTCTGCGAGCCTTTCGCGGATTCCCAGGACGAGGAGCTCTGCGAGGATCCCTCGGCCCCCGTCGCCGAGCTCGAGTTCCTGGCGCGGCGGCGGCGGCAAGGCGCGTTCCACATAATCGGCGACCGAGGCATAGCGATCTTCCTCGACGCATACGATAAGGTCCTTGCGCGCCATCCCGAGCTCAGGACCTTCCGTATCAGGATAGAGCATGCCCAGCTCATCCGGAGCCAGGATATCCCTCGGCTGCGGGACTTAGGCATTCTCGTCTCGGCCCAGCCCAGCGCCATGGAGAACCCGGACAAGGACAGACTCCTCCTCGGTCGCGAGCGGGCCCTTCGCGCCTATCCCTACCGCTCTCTTCTCGATGCCGGGGTCCATCTCTCCTTCGGCTCGGATATTCCGGGCGAGTCGAGCTGCGATCCGATCCGCTCCATACATATGGCGGCGAACCGGGAGGGGCCGGAGCGGATATCGGCCGAGGAAGCCCTCCGTTGCTATACGGTCGGGAGCGCCTACGCCGAGTTCATGGAGGGCCGAAAAGGCTTCCTGGCCCCAGGCATGCTCGCCGACTTCGCCCTCCTCTCGCAGGACATCACCGCGATCCCGCGCGAGAGGATAGGCGACACCGTCGTCGAAGAGACGGTCGTCGGCGGGAAGAGCGTCTATCGCGCCGACGCGGCCGGGCCAGGTCTTTTACCCCGAGATTAACGACTTGCGCACATTAGCCGCGTATCTTCCTCTTCCGTGATCGAGCGGCGCCGCGCCCGCGGGCCGCGACTGCGATAACGCCGCGTTCGCCCGGGGCAAGGTCGCTATGCAAATCCGGGGGCGTCGCTTCAAAGCGGATCGATGCCTCGGCTTTCGCTCGCCCTTTCCTACCGCCGGCGCCTCCTCTATAATCGGAAAGGGGTGCGCTTGCGGCTTTTCACGCGCATCGATATCGATCTCTTCTCGATCTTCCTGACGATAATCCTGTTCGCGGGCTCTCGGTATCGCAGCGACCGCGGCAATGCCGAATATCGTCTTTTTACTTTGCTTTTGAGCCTGACCGGCCTCGAGCTCGCCGCCGATGCCGCGATATCGGCGCTGGAGGGCACTTCGGGCGTCCTCTGCCGCGCGATCGCCCTGACTGCGACTACCGTGTACTATATAGGTTTCCCCTTCGCCGCCATGGTCTACGTTTTTTACGCGGAGGATCAAGTCGCGGCGAATTCCCGGCGCGACCGCTCGTGGATGCGCTTAGTCGCCCTGCCCGCGGCCGCCTCGGCCCTGTTGAGCCTGTCGACACCCGCTACAGGCTTATATTTCTATCTGGACGCGCGTAACGCCTATCACCGCGGGCCGCTTTTCCTGATCCTGGTATCCGTCGCGTATTCTTACATGGTCTTCTCGATGGTCGTCGTCGTGGCCGCCGCGCGCCGCAGGGCGATCGACCGCGCCACGCTCGCGACCCTGCTGGCCTTTCCCCTGCCGCCGATCATAGCCGGAGCCCTGCAAATCCGATACTTCGGACTCGTTCTCGTATGGCCGGCGGCGACTCTATCCCTGCTCGTGATCTTCATTCATACCCAGCGGCGCAAGCTGTCGAGCGATTACCTCACGGGAGCCTTCAATCGCCGACGATTGGATGAATACGTCGAAGAGCGCGTCCGCGATTTCCGCGAGGAAAGGGTCGGCGCCGGCAGGCGAGGCAGGCGCTTCGCGGGCCTGCTCGCCGACGTGGACGACTTCAAGCTGATAAACGACCGCTTCGGCCACGCGGCTGGCGACGAGGCCCTGATCCTCGCCGTCCAGCTCATCAGGTCCTGCCTCCGTACCGACGACTTCCTTGCGCGCTACGCAGGGGACGAATTCGTCGCCATCCTTCCGCTCTCGAACGAGGCGGAGCTCGACCAGGTCGTGGGGCGCATCCACGCGCGCTTCGCCGACCGCGTATTCGCGCAGGGATTGCGCGAGCGGCTTTCGCTCAGCATCGGCTCCGCAGTCTTCGATCCCGAAGTCGACAAGGACGCGGATAAGTATGTTGCCCGCCTCGATTACCTCATGTATTTAGAGAAGATGAACAAAAAGGCCTTCGAAAATCAGAAGCCCATGACCGGAGAAGACCCCCTTCATGGCCCCGGACCCTTCCGATCCGACCGCGATCGCTGACGAAAGCGGCGGAGGTGCCTCGCCGCCGCATTCTCATGGAAACGGCTCGTCGGTATACTCTCCGGCATGCAGAGAGCCCGCTATCGGCGCACGCTGGCCTTTTTTTTCGGAGTCATGATCCGGGAGCTTTGGTGGGATTTCCTCCTGCCGAGAATCGGGCTCGGCATCCTCTCCCGCCGGACTCGCTCCGGCCGCATGCGCAGGATCGCCCGGTCCTTTCGAGGACTCGCGGTCCGCATGGGCGGGGTGCTGATCAAAGTCGGGCAATTCCTCTCCTCCCGTCTCGATGTCCTGCCGCGCGAGATAACCGCCGAGCTGTCCGACCTTCAGGATGAAGTGGGCGCGGAGACTTTCGAGGCCATCCGAGAGGTCGTGGAAGCCGAGTTCGGCGCGCCGCTCGCCGAGAGATTCGAGGACTTCGATCCCCTTCCGCTCGCTTCCGCTTCCATAGGGCAGGTCCACAGAGCCCGCCTTCGGCCCGGCGTCCCGGACGCGCCTTCGACGGGCTCGGTCGTCGTCAAGGTCCAGCGGCCGAACATCGAAGAGATCGTCGAGGCCGATCTCGCGGCCATCAGGGTCGCCGGCGGATGGCTACGGCGATTTCGATCCGTCAGGAGGCACGCGAACGTGCTCGCTCTAATCGAAGAGTTCAGCCGCACGCTGTACGAGGAGATCGACTACCTTCACGAGGGGGAGAACGCCGCACGCTTCGCCCGCAACTTCGCCGCCCGCCCGGAGGTGGTAGTGCCGACCGTGCTCTGGACCCATACGACGCGCCGCGTGCTGACGCTTCAAGACGTGGGCGCCATCAAGATTACGGACTACGCGGCGATCGAAGCGGCGGGAGTCGACAGGGCCTCGGTCGCCGATAAGCTCCTCGACGTGTACCTCAAGCAAGTGTTCGAAGACGGTTTCTTCCATGCGGACCCGCACCCGGGGAACCTTTTCGTTAAACCTGCCGCGCGAACCGCTCAGGCGAAGGAATGGAAACTCGTATTCGTCGATTTCGGAATGACCGGAACGATAGCCGCCGACTCCTTCGCCGCCCTTCGCGAGGGGCTCCTCGCCATCGGCACCCGGGATGCCGTTCGCCTGGTCCGAGCCTTCGGCGAGCTCCGCATGGTCCTCCCGGGAGCCGACCTCGAACTCCTCGAGCGGGCCTGCTCGAGGCTCTTGGACACTCTGTGGGGCAGGTCGACGCGGGATATGCTGCGCTTGAGCGATCGTCAGATCAAGGCCTTCGCGGACGAGTTCGGGGAACTCCTTTACGATATGCCCTTCCAGGTGCCCGAGGATCTCATCCTGCTTGGACGCTGCATCGGCATCCTCTCGGGAATGGCATCGGGGCTCGATCCCGATTTCAGCGTCTGGAAGGGGCTCTCGCCTTACGTCCTGCGACTGATGAAAGAGAGCGGGGAGGGCGGGGTCCGCCTCCTCGTGCGAGAGATCGAGACGGCCCTCAAGCTCCTCGTCAGCCTGCCGAAGCGCGCCGACGATCTCGCGACGAGACTGCAGCAGGGCAAGATGGAAGTCCGGACGCCGGAACTCAAGCAGCACATGGCGCGGCTGGAAGCCGGGATTCATAGACTCTCAGGCAGCATCCTGTTCTCCGCGGCGCTCGTCGCCGGGACGCAACTCTTCCTGGGAGGGCGACTGCCGCTCGCGCTCCTCCTCTGGGCCCTGGGCTTAGTCCTTCTCCTGTGGATACTTATCGCGAGATGACGCGCCGACGCTCCTGCCGGAGCCCGGCTATTCAGTCCGTCGACCGCTTTTCGCCGCGTTCGATAGCGCTGTCTATGAGGCTCCGCAGAGCGAGGAGCATTTCCCTGCGCGCGGCTCTGCGATGCTCGATGAAGCCCGGCGGGATAAGCTCCTTCAGGCTTTTACCCAGCGAGCTGCGCGCCGCTTGCGCATATTCCCACGCTTCGTGGAAGCGATCTTTCGACTCCGCGTTGCCCTGTGATGCATCCGGCATGCTCGACCTCCTCTTTATAGCGTAGGAAGGGCGGTCCGGGGAGTCAAGCATATTACGGATTTTTGCCCATCGGGCTCTAGCCGCTAGAAATCCAGGATAGGCCACCCGCGGGAGCGGGCTTCGCGCCTCAGACGCCGATCGGGCGCGACGGCGATGGGCTCGCCGACCTCGAGGAGGAGCGGAAGATCATGTATCGAATCGCTGTAGAAGGCGCAGTCGGAGAGGGAGACGCCGCGACTGTTCGCGAAGGCCAGGACGGCGTCGCGCTTGGCCGTGCCGAATAGGGCCGATCCCGAGAGCCTGCCCGTACAGCGCCCCGCATCGAACTCGAGAACGCTCGCGAGGACGGCTTCGGCGCCGATGAGATCTGCCAGAGGCCGTACAATGAAGTCGAGCGAGGACGTGGCCAGGACGACGGCCCCTCCGTCGGCTTTGATCGTCGCGATGCGCTCGATGAGCTCGGGCCGAAGCGCTTTGCTGGTCTTGCGCTCGAATACCTCGCGGCCTATCGCTTCCAGGAGGCTCCTCTCGACTCCCTTGATGAATGGGAAATCGCCCTCGAAGAAGGATACGCCTCCGTTCCCGAAGCGATAGGCCGCGTAATTGAAGGGGATGATCGCGAGATACCGGAGCTTGAGGACGCCCTTCCGGGCTGCGGCCTGGGCGAAGCGCCTGCCCGTGGAACCCCGGGTGATCGTATGGTCCACGTCGAAGAGGTGTAACTTCGAGTCCAAGCTCATGCTCCCGCAAGATGGCGCGCCGCCGCTTTGCCCTTTCCCTCGGTCGGGCCGCAGATCGCCGAGCGCAGTCGTAAGGTCATATGTGATCGATTTTAATGCAGTTCGGTCCCCGATGAAAGCGTCAAAGCCTCGAGGATCTCCGAGCCGTATCGCCGAGCCTTGACCTCCCCCATCCCGAAGATTCCAAGGAGAGCGGCCCTGTCGGAGGGCGCCTTCGCTATCAGGTCGTAGAGCGTTCGGTCCGAAAAGATCATGTAATTAGGGACCTTCGCTTCCCCCGCGAGCCTCCGCCGCAAGGCTCGCAGGGTTGTCTCCTGAGCGGCCTCGAGCGAACCGGGGGCGAAAGTCCCCATCTTCGCCTCGGCTCTTCCGGACGCGTGGGCTGAAGCCGCCGAATCGCCCGAACGCGCCCCGACCCCGCTACGGCCTTCCGTGGCGCGCGGCGGGACGAAGGCCGAGATCGGCGTCTTGTCGCGGAAGGCGGACAATGTCTTGCCGGTCAGGGAAAGGACCCCGTATTCCTCGTCCTTGGCGAGATAGCCCTTGCGGAGGAGTTGGGAGGAGAGATCGAGCCACTGGCCCCTCGTCCATTCCTTTCCGATGCCCCAGGTCGACAGTCCGGCGTGGCCGAGTCCCAGGACTCGCTCGTTTTTCGAGCCGAGGAGGACGTCGACGACATGTCCGGCGCCGTAGCGCTCCCCGGTACGCTTGACGCATGAGAGGAACTTGTAGGCTTGGGTCGTGACATCCTTCTCCTCGGCCGCGTCGGTCGTCCCGGCGCAAATGTCGCAGGAACCGCAGCCCACCCGCCCGTATTTCTCCCCGAAATGGGAGAGCAGGGCCGACCTCCTGCATATCGATCCTTCCGCGTAGCGCAGCATTCCGCGCAGGGAAGCTTCCGCCGCGAGCGCCTTCGCGTCGTCGGACGCGTCGCTCCCGCGATCCGACAGCAGCGACCGTATCTTCATGGCGTCGCCGTAGGCGAACAGGAGGAGGGCCCTCGCGGGCAGGCCGTCGCGGCCCGCCCGGCCTACCTCCTGGTAGTACTGCTCGAGACTCTTGGGAAGGTCCGAATGAACCAGGAAGCGCACATCGGGCTTGTCGATGCCCATCCCGAACGCAGTCGTCGCGCAGATCGCGCGGACTTCGTCGCGGATGAACTTATCCTGGTTCGCCGACCTCAGCTCGTCCGGCAAGCCCGCGTGATAAGGCAAGGCAGAAAGGCCGCGCGCGGAAAGATCGGCCGCGAACGCCTCGGCGCGGGCGCGCGAAAAGCAATAAACAATGCCCGCGCCCTCGGGATACTCGGAGGAGAGCCCCAGCACCTGGTCGACGGCCCGGCTTCGGCGCCTCACCTCGAGGAAGATATTGGGCCTGTCGAAACCGCCTATGAAGCTCTTCGCGCCGACGAGTCCCAGCTGGGACACGATGTCCTCGCGCACCGCCTGCGTGGCGGTCGCGGTGAGGGCCAGGCAGGGCACTCGCGATCGCTTCGCGAACTCGCTCGAGTTCGCGAAGCGATCGCGAGCCTTGAGACGCTTGCGGATGTCCCCCAAGCTCCGGTATTCGGGACGGAAGTCGTGGCCCCACTCCGAGATGCAGTGCGCCTCGTCGACCGCCAGCAGGTCGACGGTGGCCCTTCCCAGGAACTCGACCGCGCGGGGAGATGCCAGGGTCTCGGGAGCCAGGTAGAGAAGGCGGACTTCGCCCCTGGCGGCGGCCCCGGCGTTCTCCCGCCACTCCTCGGGGCCGAGTGTGGAGTTGAGGAGGCGGGCTTCCACGCCCAGGCTCCTAAGGAAGGCCACCTGCTCCCGCATGAGCGCGATGAGGGGGGAGACGACGAGCACGAGGGCGTCCGGGCCGAGGGCGAGGGCGGGAACCTGATAGCAGAGAGACTTGCCTCCGCCGGTGGGCATGACCGCGAGGATATCCTCGCCCGACGATGCGGCCTCGATTATTTCCTCCTGGAGGGGCCTGAATTCGTCGTAGCCGAAGACTTCCTTGAGGATCCCGCGGGTTTTCGCGCTCATGGCGCTAGTATATCCCCTAGAGCAGGAGTCGCGGAACTCGTGCGAGCCTTCGGGCCCGGCTAACGCAAAATGGAGAAGCCCGCAAAGACCATTACCTGGAAGCGGCCGAGGGGGTATTCGGCGATATCGGTCACGGGGATGGCGCTTTGGCCGAGGTCGTAGCTCAGCTTAGCGCCCAAGCGCAGGCCATTGAGCTCGAGGGCCGCGCCGGCGCTCACGAAGGGATAGAGGGTCAAGGCGAGGCCGCGGCCCGCCTGGCCCGATGGGCCGAGGCATATGCTGCCCGCGCAGCCCATGCCGGCATCCACGAAGGGATCGATGAAGAATTTGGGACCGAATATATGGTAGCTCGCATAGATCGGCTGGGTTTCCCAATCGAGCCACCATTCCGAGGGAGCGCCCTGGTCGAAGACGACGGAATACTCCCCTCCCACTCCGATATGGTCGAGGACGACCTCCCATCCGAAGCCGCCGAAGGGAGTCCCGGCCCCTAAGGCGTGCGCGGCTTGATCGAAGGATGGGGAAGCTATAAAGTCCTTGCTGAGGACCGCGGCGAGATCCACTCTCGTGCCAGCGAAGGCCGAGCAGGCGAGGCAAGAGATCGCTAGGGCGATGGTAGTCTTTTTCATTCCTGATGACTCCTCGCTTATGCAACTCCGGCCGAATGGGGAATCGTCACCGATCCGAGACTCCTCCGCGGGGCTTTCGCGAAATTCATCTCCTTCCGCGGTTTTCCGGTGACGGGTTTCTCGATCCGGGTTGTTGTATCTTAACGAGGACACGGGGGAGCGGTGCTTGACGTCGAGGCGCTCTACAGGAAATACGGTCCCATGGTCCTCAGGAGGTGCAGGAGTCTCCTCGGCGACGAGGAGAAGGCCATGGACGCCATGCAGGAGACTTTCGTGCGCGTCTTGCGGAGAAAGGGGAGCCTGACGGATGAAGCGCCCTCCAGTCTCCTCTACTGCATTGCCACCAACCTGTGCCTCAACATGATCAGGACCGAGAAGAGACGTCCTGAGCGTCCCGACGGCGAGCTTCTCGAGCTTATCGCCGGGAGCGACGATGTCGAGGCCCTCGGCCAGGCGCGTCACCTCATCGACGGCATCTTCGCCCGGGAGGCGGCGTCGACGCGGACCATGGCCGTCCTGCACTACGTCGACGGCCTCACCCTCGAGGAAACGGCGGCGCGCGTCGGCCTTTCGGTATCGGGCCTGCGCAAGCGCCTCGCCGGACTGCGCGAGCGATCGAAGATCTTCGCCGAGGAGGACTGATGAGCGATACCAGGAGCTTCGTGCCCGACCTGCTGCTCGAGCAGTACGCGCTGGGCGAGCTGGGCGACATCGACGAGTCCAAGGTCGAGGCGGCGCTTCGCGCCGACGAGTCTCTCCGCTCGCGGCTCGCTGCGCTCCAATCCTCAAACGAAGAGATCTTAGCGGAGGCCAAGCCCGCCGAGATCGCCGCGGCGATCCGCCGGCGCATGCTCTCCGGAGCCGGCGGCGGCCGCTTGGGCGTCGGCATCGGGCGGGGCGCTCCCTCCCGGTCCCTACCCGCTTTTTTTCTCCCCGCGGCGGCCGCCCTCCTCGTCCTCGCCGGGGCCTTCATGGCCAGGAGCCTCCTTTCCCCCTCCGTCGACGAGCTCACGCGGCCCAAGGGCGGCGAGCCGGGCATCTCCATCTATAGGAAGGCCGCTTCGGGCCCGATGGAGCTCCAAGACGGAGCCGCCGCCGCGGAAGGCGATGTCCTTCAGATCAAGTACGGCGCCGGTGAGGCCGGTTTCGGCGCCATTTTCTCCGTGGACGGCAGGGGAACGATCACTCGGCATTTCCCTTCGCGGAACGCCGAAGCCGGCACGAAGGCGCCGCGCCTGTCGTCGAGCGGAGCCGCCCTCGACTCGGCCTACGAGCTCGACGACGCGCCCGGCTTCGAGCGCTTCTTCATCTTCTCCTCGAAAAAGGATTTCGACCTATCGATCGTCCTCGCCGCCATGCGCGGCCTCGCGGCGTCGGGGCCCCTGTCCGCGACGGGCGCGCCACACCTGCCGGATACCATCGAGTGGAAGTCCCTCCTCCTCGTGAAGAAGGGAGTCCCTCGATGAGCGCCGCGTCGCGTGGACAGGCGCCTCGGGCCGTCGTCTGCGCCATCCTTTCTACCGCCGTTTTCCTGGCGGGCGCCTCGGCAGTCCCGGGGGCGTCCCCGACTTCCGACGAAGCCGTCCCCGGAGGCCCCCTGCGGCGCTTCGCGCTCGTGATGGGAGCGAACGACGGCGGTCCCGACCTCGAGCGACTCCGCTATGCGGCTTCCGACGCGCGCTCCTTCGCCGCGGTCATGACCGAGCTCGGCGGCGTCGCCGACCGGGATCTCATCCTCCTCATCGATCCGGGCATCGCCGCCTTCAGGGGAGCGGCGAGCCGCCTGGTGGCCAACGCGGCGTCGGCGACGGCCTCGGGAGCCCGCTGCGAGCTCGTGCTCTATTATTCGGGCCATTCCGATGACGAGGGGCTTCTCCTCGGCAAGGAGAGGTTGGGCTACCCGGAGCTTCGCGCGGAGATCGAGAAGGTCCCGGCCGCGGTGCGCGTCGCGATCCTCGACTCCTGCTCCTCCGGATCGCTTACGAGGGCGAAGGGCGGCAGCTCGAGGCCGGCCTTCCTATACGACGAGTCCTCGATTCAGGAAGGGCACGCCTATATCACCTCGAGCTCGGCCGACGAAGCGGCCCAGGAGTCGGACCGCATCGGAGGGTCCTTCTTCACCCACTATCTCATATCTGCCCTCAGAGGCGCCGCCGACGCGCGCGGCGAGGGCAAGGTCACCCTCAACGAGGCCTACGCCTATTCTTTCCGCGAGACCCTCGCCTCGACCGAGAACACCCGATACGGCCCGCAGCACCCGGGCTACGAGATAAGCCTCACTGGCTCGGGCGATCTCGTCGTCACGGACCTGCGCTCCTCGAAGGCCGGCTTGATCCTCTCCGAAGAGCTCGCTGGCTCGATGTACGTGAGAGACGCGAAGGGCAATCTCGCGGTCGAGCTCGACAAGGCCGCGGGCGACCGCATGGAGCTCGGCCTCCCGCCGGGCAGGTACTCGGTCGCCTTGATCGAGGGGAATGAGCGCTCCCAAGCCGACGTCGCCGTCGCGGTCGGCGCCAAGGCGGCGCTGAGGGCGGCCGATTTCAGGGGCGTGGCCGTAGAGCCGACGGACGCGAGGGGCATCGCCATCCGCCCCTCCCAGGCTCCGGCCGCGATCATCGCGGGACCCAGGGAAGAAATCGATACGAGCCTCGTCGGCTTTCCCATTTCGCTCGGCATGACCGTCTGGCCGGATTTCTCGCATGGCATTTATTTCTCGCAGCAGGATAAAGTCATATCCTTCAACATCCTGTGGGGAGGAGCCCGCGACGTACGCAGTCTCCAATTCTCGCTCTTGCTCAACGCCGATTCGGGAGATCTCGGCGGGTTCCAATTCGCCGGTCTCGCGAACCTCGTACGAGGGAACGCGAGAGGGGTTCAGATCGCCGGCCTCGCCATGATGACCTCGGGCGATATGGCCGGGGCCCAGATAGCCGGGCTCGGCAATGTCGTTTCGGGCGATTCCGGCGGGGTCCAATTGTCCGGCTTCGCCAACCTGACGATGGGCAAGGCGCGTTTTGCCCAGATCGCCGGCTTCGGCAACGTCGCGTCCGGGGGCTTTTCCGGCCTGCAGATCGCGAACGGCGTCAACCTCGCGGGCGACGACGGCAGGGGCGCTCAGGTCGGAACCGTCAACGTAGCCTCGCGCATCGCGGGCGCTCAGGTCGGGGTCGTCAACGTAGCCTCGAGCGTCGCGGGCACCCAGGTCGGCGTAGTCAACATCTCGGACCGCATCGACGGCGTTCCCTTCGGCCTCGTGAACATCGAGCGGGAAGGGGTGCGCTCGTTTCAGTTCTGGGCGGATGACGTCTCGTCCGTTCGCATCGGCTACGCCTTGGGAACGCGCTTCGTCTACGACATCGCCTCGATCGGCTTCGGCTTCGGGACGCAGCCGCAAAGCCCCTCGGCGAGCCTAGGCCTGGGCGGCCGGATGATCATCGGCCCCTTCTTCGGCAATCTCGATTGCTCCTGGCAGGAACTCTTCGGCGACGACGGGGCTCTCGATTTCGCTCGGCCCCAGGCCCGCCTCGAGGCTCGCGCCCTCGCCGGCTTTCCCGCCAAAGGGCCTGGCCTCATCGTGGGCTGCGGTCTCGAGGCCTATATGCCCGGCCTGTCGCGCGAGAACGACGGTTCCTCCGTCGCGGCGTTCCACGTCGTCCCGAGCCTGCTCTTCGGGGCGAAGCTCGGTCAATGATGGTCGAGAAAGGCATCGCGCTCTTCATCATATTTTAGGGCCGAACGAGCATTGTACAGGATGAGTTCGGCAACGGCATCGTTTCTGAAAGCGATTCAAAATTGCGGGACACCCGGTCATGACCCATGAGGAAGAAACGAAAGTCCCTCTCGAATTCTAAAGATGAAGCGGACCGGAGCTTCCTTAAGCGAGCAGTTCGTTCATCGCCGCGGCCGCCCTCCGTCCTTCCCCCATGGCCAATATGACCGTGGCCGCGCCCAAGACGATGTCGCCGCCGGCATAGACGCGGTCGATGCTCGTCTTCTGCTTCCCGTCCACGAGTATATGGCCTCGCCTGTCCACCTTCAGGTCGGGGGTGCTGCGCGCGAGGAGAGGGTTGGACTCGTTGCCGATCGCCACGATGACCGTATCGAAGGCCTCGATCCGCTCGCTTCCCTCGATCGCGACGGGGCTCCGCCTGCCGGACGCGTCCGGCTCGCCCAGGCTGAACGACTGTATCTCCAGGGCTTCGGCCCTGCCCTCCTTTCCGCCTATCACGCGGGTGGGGCTGGCGAGGAAATCGAAGGCGATGCCCTCCTCCATCGCGTGGCCGACTTCCTCGGCGCGCGCGGGCATCTCTTCCCGCGTACGGCGGTACAGGACGCGCACCTCTTCGGCGCCGAGGCGCAGGGCCATGCGGGCCGAGTCCATAGCGACGTTGCCGCCGCCCAGCACCGCGACGCGGCGACTCGGGTAGATGGGTGTGGCCGCGCGCTCACGGTCGTAGGCTTTCATGAGATTGGCTCGCGTCAGGTACTCGTTCGCCGAGAACACGCCGACGAGGTTCTCGCCCGGGATATCCATGAACTTCGGGAGCCCCGCCCCGGCTCCGATGAAGACCGCGTCGAAGCCGTCCTCGGCGAGGAGGAAGCGCAGCTTGCGGGTGCGGCCGACGAGGAAGTTCAGCTCGTAGCGCACTCCCATCTGCGCGAGGAGGTCGGATTCCATCGCGACGATGCTCTTTGGAAGGCGGAACTCGGGTATGCCGTAGACCATTACGCCGCCGGCCTTCTGGAAGGCTTCGTATACGACCACCTCGTGGCCCTCGCGGCGCAGGTCGATCGCCGTAGTGAGCCCGGCGGGACCGGAGCCTACGATCGCGACGCGCTTGCCGCTCGCGTTGCCGACGTCGGGGAGGTCGCAGGCGCCGCAGGCGCGCTCGCGGTCGGCGACCCAGCGCTCCAGCCTGCCGATCTGGACGGCCTTGTCCACCGTCTTCAGGGACTTGCCGACGGTGCAGGGTGCCTGGCATTGGGCTTCCTGCGGGCAGACGCGCCCGCAGATCGAGGGCAGGAGGTTGGTTCGCTTGATTACCCGGGCGGCGCCTTGGAAATCGCCCTCCCGGATCTTCGAGATGAAGCCGGGGATGTCGACGCGGACGGGGCAGCCCTGGACGCAGGGCGCGTTCTTGCAGTTGAGGCAGCGCTCCGCCTCGACCCTCGCCTGGGCCTCGCCGTAGCCCTCGGCTACCTCGAACATGTTGCCCGAGCGCTTCGCGCTGTCCTGGCAGGGCATGTCCTGCGCCGGCAGGGCAAGCCTTTCCCGGACCGAGGGCTCGCGGCCCTCCGCCCGCAGGGCGGCAAGGCCCGCGAGGGTTTCCTGCGCCAGGCGATCGAGTCCCTCCTTCGTGAGGGCTATCTTGGCTTCGCTCATCGCGGTTCTCCTGCTAGGGCATCGGCCATGTGGCATTTATGATGCGCCTCTTCCTCTTGCGCCTTGTACGATCGCAGGCGCGACATCATTCCGTCCCAGTCCACGAGATGGCCGTCGAACTCGGGGCCGTCCACGCAGACGAACTTGGTCTCGCCGCCCACCGAGACGCGGCAGCCGCCGCACATCCCGGTGCCGTCTATCATGATGGTATTGAGCGAGACGAGAGTCTTGACGCCGAAGGGCCCCGGGGCCTCGGCGCAGAATTTCATC
>Ga0181520_10003215_pt1 | contig 28959 bp, 19 predicted proteins | sample PEATcosm2014_Bin_29_FD_132451 | JGI IMG/M metagenome (GOLD analysis project Ga0181520, IMG submission 132451) | Peatland microbial communities from MTU Mesocosm Facility, Houghton, MI, USA - PEATcosm2014_Bin02_30_metaG | ecosystem: Environmental > Terrestrial > Soil > Wetlands > Peat | place...
AACAGCGTCATCATGGCCAACAACGCCACCCTGGCCGGCCACGTGCACATAGAGGACTTTGCCACCGTGGGCGCCTTCTGCCACGTGCATCAGGGCTGCACCGTGGGCAAGTACGCCTTTATCGGCGGCGGCACCATTGTGACCCAGGACGTGCTGCCCTTCTCCTTGACTGCTGCCAAGCGCGAGAACCACTGCTTTGGCATCAACAAGGTGGGGCTGGCCCGCCGCGGCTTTTCTGAAGCACGGCTGAAGACGCTGCAAAAAGCCTTCCGCTATCTGCTGGCGGCCAAGCTCAACACCTCGCAGGCTCTGGAGCGGATCAAGGAGCTGGAAGGCGAGGACGCAGCGCTGGTGGCTGAGTTCATCGCGCATAGCGAACGCGGCGTGATCAAGTAGCTTTGGCGGAGCTACAAGACCCTCCCGGAGGGAGGGTAAGCGGATAGCCCAGGGTGCAGTCCGCGCCAGCGGACGAAACCCTGGGTTTGGCGCGCAAAGCGCGGCCCGTCCCGGAGGGACGCACGAACTGCTGCAAGAACGCTGGCTGGAGCAACGCGAAGCGGCCTGCCGCACCGCAGGTGCCGGAGGGACGGACGAGCCCTGCGGACAAACCACGCGCTCACCCCAACACGTAACGCGGATCGTACGCGATCTGATACTTCTTCAAAATCGCCAGAAACTCCTCCTCATAACTCCGCGTGCGATGGTGCTCAGCCTGCCCACTGATGTACGCAATGGTCGCGCTCACCTGCGATTGGCCGATGGAGAACGCACCGTATCCTTCCTGCCATTCGAATTCCGGCATCTCTGCCATATGGCGCATCCACCAAGACGATGCGGCCTTGATCTCGCGCATCGCATTGGCCATCGCCATGGTTGGCGGCAGAGAAAGTAGAATGTGGACGTGGTCCTCGGTTCCGCCAACCACGAAGGCCGTGGTCCCGTGTTCGCGCGCCAGCCCGCCCATGTAGGCCCAGAGGCGCGCCTGAACGTCGGTCGGAATCGTCTTGCGCCGCTCTTTGGTGGAGAAGACGCAATGAAACAATGCGGAGCAGTAGGTGTGGGACATGATGGGTAGAAAGTTTAGCGCAGAATGCAACCGGTGGTTCGGCCTTTTGGGTGGCGAGATTTTCGCCACGCTTCGTCCGTCCCTCCGGGGCACCTGCGGTGCGGCAGGCATTGCATGCAGCAGATCGCTTCGCGTTGGAATCTTTGCTGATGTTTGTCCGTCCCTCCGGGACGGGTCGCGCTTTGCGCAGCTTACCCAGGGTTCCCCCTTCCCTTTCGCTCCGCTCAAGGGCAGGGTCCACCCTGGGCTATCTTCGTACCTCCCTCCGGGAGGTTTTGCCTGCGCGGCGCGGATGAGGTTCGACGCGCAAATGAAGCTCGATACTCAGTTGATAGGTATAGCGCAGGATATCGCGCACAGAAGTGCAGCGCAGGTTTCCACACACAAGCACGCTGCGCACGGTTCTACGCACAGGAGCGCACCGATCCTCAGGAGTTTTGCATGAATCTCGGCCTCATTGCCGGCAACGGCCGCTTCCCTTTCCTGTTGCTGGACGCGGCACGCGCGCAGGGCATCTCAGTGGTGGTTGCCGCCATCAAGGAAGAAACCGATCCGGAGATTGAGGCTCGCGCCGCGGCCGACGCCGGCATTACTGTCTTCTGGCTCTCTCTGGGCGAGCTTTCCAAGCTCATCGATACCTTCCAGAAGCACGGCGTGGCCCATGCCGTGATGGCCGGTCAGGTGAAGCACAAGCAGATTTTTTCCGCCATTCGCCCCGATTGGAAACTCGCCAAACTGCTCATGAACCTGAGCACGCGCTCCACCGACATGCTGCTGGGTGCGGTGGCCAAGGTGCTGGGCGACGAGGGCATTGAGCTGATCAGCTCCACGGCGTACCTGGAGCCGCTCCTGGCCCAGGAGGGCGTGCTCACCGAGCGCCAGCCCACGGAAGACGAGCGCCGCAACATCGAGTACGGGCTGGGCGTGGCCAAGGCGCTGGCCGGCTTTGATATTGGCCAGACCGTGGTGGTGGCTGCGCAAGCCTGTGTGGCCGTGGAGGCCATGGAGGGTACCGACGCCACCATTGAGCGCGCTGGGCGGCTGATGAGCACCCTGGAGGGCGACGCCAGCACCCTGGAGCGAGCGCTGACCGTGGTGAAGGTAGCCAAGCCCAACCAGGACATGCGCTTTGACGTGCCGGTGATCGGCCTGCCCACCATCGACGCCATGATCGGCGCCGGAGCCACCTGCCTTTCGGTAGAGGCCGGTCGCACCTTGCTGTTTGATCGCGAGGGCTTGCTGGACCGCGCTCGTCAATCAGGCATTGCCATTGTGGCCGTCCCACGAGGATACTGAGCGCAGGAGCCTTTCCCCAGGCTCCCGCATCTAAACCTCGGAGGTCCACATGAAACTGTTTTCCTCGGTACTCTTCGGGCTTGCTCTCAGCATCGCCCCTGGGCTGGCTTTGGCGCCGGCTCTCCTCACTGCGCAAACCGACGCGGCTCTCCCCGCCGTGGGACAAAAGGCGCCCACCTTCACGCTGGGTTCGCAGGATGGCTCCCAGATCTCGCTCAACAGCTTCCACGGCAAGTGGGTGGTGCTCTACTTTTACCCGCGCGACATGACCAGCGGCTGCACCATTGAGGCGCACAACTTCCAGCGCGACCTGGCGCGGTTTGAAGCGCGCCAGGCGGTGATTCTGGGCGTCAGCGTAGACTCCGCTGACAGCCACAAGCAGTTCTGCACCAAGGAAGGGCTTACCTTCCGCCTGCTGGCCGATACCACCCACGAGGTAACCAAAGCCTACGGCACCCTGGGCGAGCACATGGGCATTACCATGGCCATGCGCAACACCTTTCTCATCGATCCAGAGGGCAGGATCGCCAAGGTGTGGATCAAGGTGAATCCAGCCTCGGCCTCCACGGACGTGCTGGCAGCGCTGCCCGCGCCCAAGGGCTCGGCGACAAACTGATTTAGGCTGTGCTCGCATCGAACCATGTGTTGCGGAAGCAAGGAGACGGCAATGCCCACTGAATTGGCCCGCCAGTTTCGTTCTGCGATGGAAGCTCTCTCCGTTGAACTTGGCACCGTGCCTGCATCTTTGGCAGGTGTCCCGTGGCGCGAGGGAGGGTGGACCAGGCGTCAGATTCTGGGCCATCTGATGGACTCCTGCGCCAACAACCGGCAACGCATTGTGTGCGCCTCGCTGGATGGCAGCTACACTGGCCCAGGGTACGCGCAGGAGCTGTGGGTGGAAGCGCACGGCTACGGCGATCAGAAGTGGGAGACGCTGGTGAAGTGGTGGCGCGTGGAGCATGAGATCCTGATGGCCCTGGTGGACCGCATTCCGCAGGAGAGGCTGGCCGCGGAGTGCACCGTGAATGGCAACGAACCCATTACGCTGGGCTTTCTGCTCACCGACTACCGGCGTCATCAGCGCGCCCACTTCGATCAGCTCAAGACGGGACTTCCCGGATAGGTCTCTGACAGCATGAATTTGTACCTTCGCATCTCGGCTTCCCAGGTCTCAAAAGCGAGACCTGGGGCACCCAGCATGGGTACGAAATCAAACGAACGAAGACCTAGAAGCATTTTCTGAATTGCTGTAGTAGAGCACCTGAGCACTTCACCGTTCAAGAATCCCAACCAGAAAAGGAACGCAAAAAAGCCCGGCGCAATGCCGGGCTTTTTTGCTTGCCTTGGTGGATGGTTGCCGTACTACTTTTTGGCAGAAGTCTTCTTGGCGACAGCCTTCTTCGCAACAGCCTTCTTGGCGGGTGCCTTCTTGGCAACAGCCTTCTTGGCAACAGCCTTCTTGGCCGGTACCTTCTTGGCGACAGCCTTCTTGGCCACAACCTTCTTGGCCACGACCTTCTTCGCTACGGCCTTCTTCGCAGGTGCCTTCTTGGCAACAACCTTCTTCACTGCGGCCTTCTTGGCGGGCGCCTTCTTTGCTGCTTTCTTGACTGCCAACTTATTACCTCGTTTGGTGGTTTTGCTGACGCTCTTGCCAGCCGCGGCCTTCTTCGCCGCAGCCTTTCCGCCCTTTGCGTCAGTGGAGTTCTTTTTGGCGGCGGACTTCTTTGCGGCCTTCTCGGCCTCAACCTTTTTCGCGATCTTCTTGTCGGCCTTTTTATCTTTCTTGGCCTTCTTCGCCTTCTTAGCCGGAGCTGTCTTCTGCTCGGCCTTCACGATCTTCTCGGCCTTGGCGACCTTCTCAGGCTTGGCGACCTTGACGGCCTTCTTGGCTTTTCTGGCCTTCTTCGCCACCGGGGCAGGCTCCGCATCGGGAATCACGAGAACCACTGCTTCTTCGAGTACAACGTCGTCGTCCGAAGAGGTTACGATGCTGGCGGTTTCTCCGTCTTCGTCATCATCGGCAAGGTCCGCGGCCTGATCGGGATCCAGCTCTTTCGGCTCCTCAAACGAGTCGCCAGCACTCATCGCATACATACCGTACACTTCTTCCATCCGATTGCCTCCAGCGGATCACCGCTGTCCACGTTCTGCTCTCCACGGCAACGCAACACGCATGCATCGCTTGCGGAGTCAGTCTAACTATAGATTGCAACTAAATTGTTGCAAAAACAAGTGGGGAATCAAATCCAGGCAACCTTTTTTCAATTTACTGCGCGCTTTTCTGTTTGGACGCGGTCTTGTGTGCTCTGCTCTTGCCCGCGGCCGGCGCGGCTTTGGATTGCGCGGGCTTGCCGGTTGTACTCTTTGACGATGCGCTCTTCGACGTAGCGCTCTTCGAGGCCGCGCCCTTCGCCGTTGGGTGCTTCGACTTTGTGCTCTCCGCAGGCGCGCTCTGCTTGCCGCTTGCCGCGTGGGTCTTCTTGCTTGTGGATGCAGGTGCGCTGCTCTCCACGGAAACGCTTGCGGCGCTGTGCCGGCGTGATCCCGTGGCCCGCGTCACGTTGGCAGGCTCAGCCACGATCAGCTTACGCCCTGCCTCCATCTTCACGCCGGTGCCGGGCAGCTTGTTCCATTGCCGCAACTGCGTCAGCGATACACCAAAGCGATCGGCGATGGTCACCAGCGAGTCGCCCTTGCGAGTGGTGTAAGGCCGCGCATGCGCGGTGGTCACGGTCACCGGGACCTGGGGCACAACCACGGCTTCAACGTCCTTCACCTCATCGTCTTCGTGCATCTGGTTGGCATCGGCCAACTGCGCCGCGCCCACGTGGAACTCGCGCGCAATCGACGCCAGCGATTCTCCCTCAACCACCCGGTGGTAACGCCATGCATTGCGATGCGACTCAGGAATTGCGGCGACTCGCTGCTCATACAAGGTGGCCGTGCCCGCGGGCAGGTGCAGATCGAAGTTGGCGTCGGGCGGCGTCACGCGATGCAGCAGGCTCGGATTCAGGGCCTCGAGATCTTCCACCGTTGTGCCCACCAGATCCGAAACCAGACGCAGATCGATGGAGTAGTTGATGGCCACCGTATCGGTGAGGATCGGCGGATCGAAGGTGAGATCGTCCAGCCCATACTTGGTGGGATTGTTGGCCACAATGATGGCGGCCAGAATCTCCGGCACGTAGTTGGCGGTCTCAGCGGGCAGATTATGACGACGGTAGAGTTCCCAGAAGTCGGCGTAGCCGGTCTTCTCCACCGCGTGCTGCACGTTGCCAGCGCCCCAGTTATAGCCGGCCATGGTCAGATACCAGTCGCCCAGCTGATCGTAGATGAACTTCATGTAGCGGGCGCTGGCGCGGGTGCTCTTCTCCGGATCGAAGCGCTCGTCTACATACGAATTGCGCACCAGCCCGTAGTTGCCCGAAGGCATGAACTGCCACATGCCGCCCGCTCTGCCGCCGGACCTGGTCATGGGACCAACAGCCCGCGGGTTGAATCCGGATTCCGCCACCGCCAGGTAGATCAGATCCTGCGGCACGCCTTCTTCCGCCATGACCCGCTGAATCATCGCCTTGTAGCGACCCGCGCGCTGCAACGAGTGCAACAGGGTGTAATGGCCCTTCTTGGTGTTGGCGAAAAAATTAATGTAGGAAGCAACGTATTCGTTCACCACCAGCGGAAGATCCGACTTGGTGGTGGCCAGATCGGCCTGCGCCCTGGCCAGGAAGGCCGGGTCCACCTTGAAGGTCACGTCGGCCGCCGCATCGGCAGGCGTCTCTTCTTCCTGCGCGGCAAAGCCGTTGCCACGCTTCAGGGCTTCCATCTCCAGCCCGCTCACCTGATCCAGAATGCGATTGAACTCGTCTTCCAGTTGCGGATGCGTCTTGATGTCAAGACCGCTCTCCAGCATCAGGTCCACGGCGCGATCAAACGCGGCCTTGGCTTCAACCAGACGTCCTTTGCGATATTCCGACTCGCCCAGCGCGTAGGCCTGATCCACCTGCTGGATAAGCACCCGCAGGCGCTGCTCGGCCGGTTTGCCGGTCTGCGCTATGGGTGCGGGTGGCTTGGGAACTGGAGCGTTCAACGCGGGGGCGGTGGCCTGGGACTGGTTGCCCTGGGGCGGCGTCACCGGCTCCGTGGGCGCACAACCTACCAACCAAAGGGCAAAGCCAACACTGCAGGCGCCTGCAAGGACGCGCCTGGTCCAGCATGGGCCGGAGCCGGACCTGACCGGAAGATGGAATCGGACGAAAGACACTATGCCGATGATAAGCTATGCCATAGAGGCTATGCGCGTTTCGGTGCGCAAATCATGCCCCCGCCAGCCTTTATGGAATCCAGATTCATCCGAAATTTCGCCATTATTGCCCACATCGACCACGGTAAGTCGACGTTGAGCGATCGTCTGCTTGAACTCACCGGCTCCGTCACCCAACGCGAGATGCAGGCGCAGGTGCTGGACGCCATGGATCTGGAGCGCGAGCGCGGCATCACCATCAAAGCCCACGCCGTGCGCATGGCCTACAAGGCCAAGGATGGCAACATCTATCAGCTGAACCTGATCGACACCCCCGGTCACGTGGACTTCAGCTATGAGGTTTCGCGCTCCCTGGCCAGCTGCGAGGGCGCTCTGCTGGTGGTGGACGCCAGCCAGGGCGTGGAGGCGCAGACGCTAGCCAACGCGTATCTGGCCATCAATCATGGCCTTGAAATCATTCCCATCATCAACAAGATCGATCTGCCTTCGGCCGACATTGTGCGCACCCAGGAAGCCATTGAACAGGCCGTCGGGCTGGACGCCACCGACGCCATCGCCGTGAGCGCCAAGACCGGCCAGGGCGTGGAAGAGATTCTGGAGGCCATTGTTCAGCGCCTGCCTCCGCCTGTTGCCAATCCTGATGCCCCTTTGCAAGCTTTGATCTTCGATAGCTGGTTTGATCCCTATCGCGGCGTCATTGTCCTGGTGCGTGTCATGCAGGGCACCCTGCGCAAGGGTCAGAACATCCGTTTCATGTCCAACGGAATTGTCCACGAAGTGGAGTCCATGGGCGTGCTCTGCCCCAAGCCGGTGGAGATCGGCCAACTCTCGGCTGGCGAAGTGGGATTTTTTGCCGCCACCATCAAGAACGTCTCTGACACCAAGATTGGCGACACCGTTACCGACGACGCCAACCCCGCCACCGAGCAGCTGGCCGGCTTTGAAGACATCAAGCCGATGGTCTTCAGCGGTCTCTATACGGTGGACTCCCACGAGCACACCCTGCTGCGCGATGCGCTGGAGAAGCTGCGCCTCAACGACGCCTCCTTCTTCTTTGAGCCGGAGAGCTCGGTAGCGCTGGGCTTTGGCTTCCGCTGCGGCTTTCTGGGCCTGCTCCACATGGAGATCATCCAGGAGCGCCTGGAGCGCGAGTACGAGCTGGAACTGATTACCACCGCACCCGGCGTGCGTTATCACATTGAGATGACCGACGGTTCGGTGCTGGAGGTGGATAACCCCTCGCGCTGGCCTGAGGTCACCAGCATCAAGGCCATTCGCGAGCCCGTGATCACCGCCAAGATCCTCACCAATGAGGAGTACGTCGGCGGCATCCTCAAGCTCGTTGAAGAGAAGCGCGGCAAGCAGCTCAACTTTGAGTACGTAACGCCTACCCGCGTGCTGATCACCTACGAGCTGCCGCTGAACGAGATCGTGCTCGACTTCTACGACCGGCTCAAATCCATCTCCCGCGGTTACGCCTCGCTCGATTACCAGCTGGCCGGCGAGTGGGTCTCGCCCATGGTCAAGATGGACATCCTGGTCTCCGGCGAGCCGGTGGACGCGCTCTCCATCATCGTCCACCACGACTTTGCCTACGAACGGGGCCGGGCGCTGGTTTCCAAGATGCGCGAGCTCATCCCCCGCCAGCAGTTTGAGGTGGCCATCCAGGCCGCCATTGGCGCCAAGGTGGTGGCCCGTGAGACGGTAACCGCCCTGCGCAAGAACGTGCTGGCCAAGTGCTACGGCGGCGACATCAGCCGCAAGCGCAAGCTGCTGGAAAAGCAAAAAGAAGGCAAAAAGCGAATGAAGCGTATCGGCAAGGTGGATATTCCGCAGGAAGCCTTCCTCGCTGTTCTTCGTATTGGCGAAGATTCGGCAAAGTAACCCCTCGACAAATTAGGCACGTAGCTTTGGTTCTACTTTGGGCATAATACTTTCGTTCCCTTCTGAAATTGGACCTGTGGAAACCTCCTCATTTGCAAGTCAAGCTCCCGGCCCTGTGTCAAGGGCCGGATGGCTTCGATTTCAACTCTTCAATTAGTTGATATAACAGTACTTACAGCGTGTACCATTAAGCTTTTTCTTTTGGCAAGGCCCAAAATATGCCCAAAGTTTTGTTCTTTCTAAAAGCGATCCACAGTTTTTTCCACAGATAATCTCAAATCCGCGCCAAACAGCTCCAAATTGCCCTCAGCATTTGAAATCTGACGCTGCTATATTATTTGCCCCCAGAACCACAAAAAGCCCCGCCAAAGCGGGGCCTTCTGTGCATGCTCTTGGGAGCGTGGGGTTAGTGAGCCGCGGGAGCCTTGGGAGCCGCTGCGGGAGCGGCCGGAGGCGCCGGGACGCCCGACTTCACATTGTAGGCATCCATGATGGCCTTGGTGATGTCGGTGGCGGGGTTGGCATAGAGCAGCGTGGTGCTGTCCATGACTACCGTCACGCCCTGCAACTCCACGTAGGCGCGCAGAACGTCGTAGACCTTCGGCGACAGATCCGCATAGAGAGCCTGCAGGGCCTGCTGGGAGTCGTTCTGGTAGTCCTCGTAGTCGCGCTGAGCCTGCTTCTTTTTGGCTTCGATGGCGGCGGCACGGCTCTGCTGCTCGGCCGGAGCCAGCTTGTCGCCCTGGGCTTCCAGCTGCTTCGACAGGCCTTCGATCTCATCGCTGAGCTTCTGCAGGGTCTGCATGCGGGGCTGGAACTTCTTCTCGAGGTCGGCGAGGTCGCGCTGGCCTTCATTGGTGCGGAATACCGCATCACGGAAGGCGATAACGGCAACCTTCGTGGTGGTAGCGGCGGCCGGAGTTTGAGCAGTGGCGCTCAGGACAAACCCCGAGGCCAGCATGGCAACGATTGCGAGCGTACGCTTCATTTTGATCTAAAGCTCCTTCGGAATCCCTGTAATAACTTGTAGACGCGTTGCGCAAACAAATCCGTGCCTTTCGATCTCGTGCCTTGCGGCCCTCGGGCGAAACTCCACACCCGCTGGCTTAGCGCGTCTACGCGATCTACGGCCATCAACAGGAACTAGATGGATTATAGGAGCCTCAGGTAGGAGCGTCAAACCTCGAATTCATGAATTCATCCTCTAAATCCGCACTTATCCGCCATTGTGCGACGAACGCAAAAAGGCCGCCCGTAAGGCGGCCTTTGCTTGCTCTCGGCTGAGGTCGAAACTTCAGCTAGAAGGTGGTGGAGATGGTAAGCCGGAAGGTCTTGCGCGGCTCCCGGAACAGGTAACGGCTGCCGTAGGCCTGGATGGCCTCCGCGTACGTGTAGTCACCCGCGCCGCCTACCGGGAACATGGCGCGCGTAATCAACTCGCCCGAGCAGCTGCTCTGGTGTACGCCCACGCCGTCGTTGCAGTAGGGACGCTCGTACAGGCGCAGCGGGTTGTAGGCGTAATACAGCCGGAACGGTGCGTTGACAATCGGCATGATGACCGAAAGCTCGCCACCCATCGACATACGGGGCACAAAGTTGGTGCCGGTAATGGGACGGATATCGCGCTGGAAGCCCACCATGGTGCCCTGGATCGAGCTTTCGCAATACTGCTCACCGGAGCTGTTCGTAGCCAGCTTCAGCGTCTGGCAGCCATAGAGCGGGGAGGTCAGCGATTCAAAGCCTTGAATGCTCTGCTTCAGCTGTCCCTTGTTGGTGGCCACGTCCAGGTTGAAGTCGTCGAAGATGGAGAACATGACCGGCCCGGCAATCGGGATGCGGTACTCGATGTTGGAAGTGAAGCTGGCGTCGCCGCCCACCGAGGCAATGCCGTAGACCGGCAGCGGAACCTGGACGCAGGCCGTGTTGGCCGTGTTGCCAGGGTACTCCTGGACGCACTGCCCGTCAGGATTGGTCAGCTGGAAGTTGACGCGCGTGGGAACGTAGCCGTAGGGCGTGGACGAACGAACGTCGAAGCCGCGGATTTCGTTTTCGCCACCGGCGTAGAAGCGGTTCTGCGGAGGAGCCACGTCGCCGCCAAAACCCTGCACATAGCCCAACTGCGCGCGGATGCCCAGCACGTTGCGGCCGCTCTCGGTGGGCCGCAGGTAGTGCATCGGGATGAAGCGCTTGTAGGCCAGTTCCGGAGAGATGTAACGTACATTGCCCCAGAGACCCGCACCCTGCAACGCCACCGTGTATTCCTTGCCGGAGCGCGGACGGGTGGGGTTGCTGATGGTGTTGTAGCTGTAGGTCAACGACACCGAGCTGTTGATGATGCCGTTCAGCGCGTTCGAGCCCTGGATACCGGACCGGAAGCTGATGGTCTGGAACAAGGTCTGCGAGGCGGTGCTGAAGGTGGTGATCGTCGACCGGGTGAGCGAGTAGGTCATGCCCACGCGCTGGAAAGCATGGCGCTTCAGCGGATACATGACCGAGAAGTTCATACCCGTGGCAGCCTGATTGTAATTCTGCGTCAGCGACTTCTCGGCCGAGGTCAGGTTCATCGATGCGCCAGAGGTTGCCTGGTAATTCTTGGCTGCGTTGAAGTCCTGCTTGTTGTTGAAGACCTGGAAGCCAATGCTGACCGGACGGTTCTTGACGTAGGGCTGGGTGAATCCGAACGTAAACGTACGGCTCACGTTGCCCATGTTGGCTTGCAAGCTCAGCGTCTCGCCCAGACCCAGGAAGTTGTTGGTCTGGTAGTTCAGGCCGACAAACGCGCCCGACATGCCGCTGACGCCGCCGTTCATGCCAATCGAGTTCTTGCCCTTTTCCTTGACCTTCAACAGCAGCTCAACGGTGCCGGCATCGGCATCCTGATGGGCTTCGGAATCCTGCTCGACCTTGAGGGGCTCGAAGTATTCCAGCTGGTTCAGGCGCAGCAGGCTGTACTCCCACATCTGGGAGTTGTAGACCGAACCTTCGTCCAGCATCAGCTCGCGGCGGATCACGCGGTCGCGGGTGATGGTGTTGCCCTGGAACTCAATGCGCGACACATAGAAGGGCTTGCCTTCGTCAATATCGACAATGATGGAAACGGTCTTCTTCTGGTCGTCGTAGCTGAGCTTGGGAATGGCGCCAAAGTTGATGTAGCCCAACTGGCCATACGCCTTCTTCAGGTTCTCCAGCCCCTTGCCAAGCAGCGTGGCGTTGAAGAACTCACCATCCTTTACGGCAAAAGTGGAGCGCAGTGCCCGGGCGTTGGTCACGGCCTTGTTGCCGGTGAAGCCGATGGAACTCAGGCGGTAACGTCCGCCTTCTTCAATGCCCAGCAGAATGTCGATGCGCTTGCCGTTGTTGGGGCGGAAGGTGAACCAGTTCAGGCCCCCCTGGTCACGGATCTGGGTCTTCGGCGACTCCACCGCGGCGCTGGCGTAACCGCGATCGCGATAGGCCTGGCGCACGCGCTCGGAGTCTTCTTCGAGCTTCGAGGCGTCAAAGGACTGCGAGAACAGATTCTCAAAGACCAGCGAGTACGGGATGCCGATGGGTTTCAGGTTCTTCATCGAGCGGCGCAGCTGCAGAGAGCTGATGTGCTCGTTGCCGGCGAAGCGGATCTCGCCCACCTTCACCACCGGGCCTTCCTTGATGTTGAAGTTCACCTGCGCGCTCGCAGGTGGAATATTCTTCACCTCGGTCTTGATGGTGGCAAACTGGTGGCCATGCTCCGCCAACAAGTTCTTGATCACCGTCTCGGCGCGCTTGATCTTGGCCGGGTCGTATTGGCTCTCCACCGACAGGCCGACCTTTTCCTTCTTGAAGCGGTCCAACACGTCAGAGTTCGAGATGGTGCTCAGACCCTTGTAGTTGATCTCGCGGATGGTCGGCTTCTCACGCAGAAAAATATTCAGGATGATGCCCTTCTCCGAATCCTCGCGCTCAATGCGCAGGTCGTCGAAGTAACCCGTATTCCAGAGCGAGTTGAAGTCGCGCTCCACGGAAATCGAGTCGTAAGCATCGCCCGGATGCGTAAACAACCGCGCCAACACCGTTTCTTTGGGAATACGGCGGTTGCCGATCACGCGAATCTGATCGATGGTCTGCGACTGTTGTGCCTGAAGCGCCACGGCTGCCGTCACCAGCGCCAGAATCAGCGCGGTCCGCGCCAACCGGCCGGCGGCCCGCAGCGCGAGACGGATGCAAGTGCGCTTCGTCTTCACCGGGATTGCGTCCTGCGGCGAGCGAAAATACTGGTGCGTTCCTAAGTTCGGCTTCACGGGAAGAATATGCACACCCTCATTGCTGAAAAATCTGGTTCTGCCAATGGAAAGACTGATTATATTGGACCACGGCCACCCCGCCCAACTGGGCAGATTTTTCCTGGTCCCATCAACCGATCTTTGCCATCAGAACCGGTTTCCGCGCAAATCCGCAGAGCCCGGCCCGGCCCCTTTACGGGACCCATTTCACAGTCTACCGGAACGAACCCGGTTGCGGACATTCTGCATCCACGTTCCGTCGCCCAGCATCCTGTTTAGACGTAGCATTCTGCGGCTTGGCACCCGCATGGAATGAGGTTTTCCCGGAATGAATGCCTTTTCCAACTCGATTTACGCCTTTTCTGCTCCCTTGCTTGATGGGACTGCACAACCACTGGTGCATTTCAAGGGCCAGGTGCTGCTGATCGTGAATACTGCCAGCCATTGCGGTTTCACTCCCCAATTTTCCGCCCTCCAGGATTTTTACCGCGCCTACCAGGACCGCGGGTTCTCTGTCTTGGCCTTTCCCTGCAATCAGTTCGGGGGCCAGGAACCTGGTTCCGAGCTAGAGATCGGCCTCGTCTGCCAGAAAAATTATGGGGTGAGCTTTCCCGTATTTAAAAAAATATTGTGAATGGCCCCGCCGCCCATCCCCTCTACCAGTACCTCAAGCAGCAACAGCCCGGCCGGTTCTTCCGGCTGCTGGACGGGAGGATCGGGTGGAACTTCACCAAGTTTCTTGTCGACCGGCAGGGGCAGGTGGTGGCGCGCTTTGCTCCCTCCACCCGTCCAGAGAAGCTGGCTCCGGAGCTTGAACGGCTGCTGGCCAGCCGGGTTTGACCGGCGCCACCTGCCCGGCGGCGCGCTTCCAGCTTTGAGGGTGCTCAAACCCAGCCACATGGGCAAATGTAGACTAGAGCTGTGGGCGTTTTTCCCTGCGTGGGAAGCGTCTTTTGCCTTACGGGCCGGTTTCTGGGGAGACCGGGCGCGTAGCGTTGCACTTCTCGACTAACATTGTAGTTTCATGTTGAAGACGCGGCTGGTGGTCCTACCACTGGCCACCCCTTCTCCTGCGAGCAGCAGCCCGTGCTCACTGCGCCCTGGCTGTTGCCTGGCCTGGGCCGTGAGGCTGGACGCTCGCCGGGAGAAGAGAGACACAGGGAGCACTGCGGCTCCGGAACGGGTACTCGCCCTATGTGGATTGTGCTGCTTGCGCTCAGACGGCCTTATACTTTTGTCGTCGGCGCGCTTTTGATTCTGATCCTTGGTTGCTTCAGCATCCTGCAGATGCCGACGGATATCTTTCCCAACATCGATATCCCGGTGGTCAGCATCATTTGGAGCTATAACGGCCTCTCCGCCCAGGAGATCTCCGACCGGATCATTACCCAGACCGAGCGCTCGCTGACCACCACGGTCAGCGACATTGAGCACATCGAGTCGCAATCGCTTGCCGGCGTCGGCATCATCAAGGTCTACTTCCAGCCCCACGTGAACATTGGCAACGCCGTGGCCCAGGTAACCGCCATCAATCAGGTGCAGTTGCGTTCCCTGCCTGCCGGCGCCACGCCCCCGTTGATCCTCCAATACAACGCCTCCACGGTTCCCATTCTGCAGCTGGGCGTGAGCGATCCTGCCCTGAACGAGCAGCAGCTGTTTGACGCCTCCAACAACACCATCCGCGTGCAGCTGGCCACCATTGAAGGCGCCATGACCCCGTTCCCCTATGGCGGCAAGATGCGCCAGGTGATGGTGGATCTGGATCTGGCGGCGCTGCAGGCCAAGGGTCTTTCGCCGGCCGACGTGGTTTCGGCCTTCGGCGCCCAGAATCTGATTGCCCCCTCGGGCACCATGAAGATCGACCGCTTTGAGTACACGGTTGAAACCAACTCCGCGCCGCGGGTTGTGGACGAGCTGAACAACCTGCCCATCAAGCAGGTGAACGGCGCCACCATCTATGTGCGCGACGTGGCCCACGTGCGCGATGGCAATCCCCCGCAGACCAACGTGGTGCGTGTGGACGGCCGCCATGCCGTGGTGATGAGCATCATGAAGACCGGCTCAGCCTCCACGCTGGACATTATTGAGAGCGTGCACACCAAGATCGACAATGCTCTGCACCGCAATCTGCTGCCGCCGGGGATGAAGGTGGTTTCGCTCACCGATCAGTCCATCTTTGTGCGCAGCGCCGTCAACGGCGTAGTGAAGGAAGCCATCATCGCCGCCTGTCTGACGGCCATCATGATCTTGATCTTCCTGGGCAGCTGGCGCTCCACGGTCATCATCGCCATCTCCATCCCGCTGTCGATCCTCTGCTCCTTCATCGCCCTCTACGGCCTGGGCCAGACCATCAACATCATGACCCTGGGAGGCATGGCGCTGGCCGTGGGCATTCTTGTAGATGACGCCACGGTGGCCATTGAGAACATCAATCGCTTCCTGGAAGAGGGCAAGGATCTGGAGGGAGCCATCATCGAGGGCTCCGCGCAGATCGCGGTTCCAGCCTTCGTGTCAACACTCTCTATTTGCATTGTGTTTGTGCCCATGTTCTTTTTGAGCGGGGTGCCGCGCTACCTGTTTGTTCCCATGGCGGAGGCCGTGGTGTTTGCCATGCTGGCCAGCTACGCGCTCTCGCGGACGCTGGTGCCCACCATGGCCATGTACCTGCTCAAGGAGCACCACCAAGACGGCGGCCCACGCCCCAGCCGCAACCCCCTGGTACTCTTCCAGCGGCGCTTTGAGGCCGGCTTTGAGAGCTTCCGCTCCGGCTATCTGCAACTGCTCACGCTGGCCGTGGATCATGCCGGCGTCTTCCTGATCCTCTTCCTGGTGTTTGCCGTGGCCTCCATCGGCTGCCTGACCCCGTGGCTGGGGCAAGACTTCTTCCCCTCGGTCGATTCCGGTCAGTTCAAGATTCACGTGCGCGCCCACACCGGCATGCGCATTGAAGAAACCGCTCAGCTCTGCGACCAGATTGACAACGAGATCCGCCAGACGGTTCCGGCCAAAGAACTGGTCACCATTGTGGACAACATCGGCCTGCCCAACTCCAGCCTGAACCTGTCCTACACCACTTCAGCTCCGGTAGGACCGGCCGATGCCGACATTCAGGTGCAGTTGGCCGCCGAGCACCGCCCCACGGCCGAGTATCTGGACAAACTGCGCATCTCGCTGGCCCGCCAGTATCCCGGCGTCACCTTCTACGTGCTGCCGGTCGATATTGTCACGCAGATTCTGAACTTCGGTCTCTCCGCTCCCATCAACCTGCAGGTGATTGGGCGCGATCAGGAGGGCAATCGCAATTTGGCCAATCGCCTTCTGGATGAAACGCGCCAGGTTCCGGGCATTACCGACGCCCGCATCCAGCAGCCCTTCAACCAGCCCATGATGCGGGTCAACGTGGATCGCACCCGCGCGGAAGCCATCGGCCTGACCCAGCAAAACGTGGCGCAGAGCCTGTTGGTGAGTTTGAGCGGCAGCTTCCAGACCACGCCCAGCTTCTATCTGGACCCGCGCAACGGCGTCACCTACAGCGTGGTCATCTCCGCCCCGCAGTACCGCATGGATTCGCTCAACGCGCTGCGCTCCATTCCCATCACCAGCGCCTCGCTGCCCAAGACGGTAAGCCCCACAGCGGACACCGCCGCACCCGGCGCCATGCTGCCCACGGAGATTCTGGGCAACATGGTCGCCATTGCGCCCGGCGTGGAGCAGGGTCTGGTAAGCCACTACGACGTGGAGCCGGTGGTGGACATCTTTGCCAACGTGGAAGGGTCGGATCTGGGCACCGTCTCCCGCAAGCTCCAAACGATCGTCGACAACCACGAAAAGGATCTGCCCAAGGGCTCGCACTTTGTGCTGCGCGGGCAGAGCGACACCATGTACAGGTCCTACAGGGGCCTGCTCATCGGACTGGTGTTCTCCATCCTGCTGGTCTACCTGCTCATTGTGGTCAACTTCCAATCGTGGCTGGACCCGTTCCTGATCATCAGCGCGCTGCCCGCGGCGCTGGCCGGCATTGTCTGGTTCCTGTTCCTCACCAACACACGGCTCAGCGTTCCGGCGCTGACCGGGGCCATCATGTGCATGGGCGTGGCCACGGCCAACTCCATTCTGGTGGTCAGCTTTGCGCGGGAGCAGCTGGATGTGCTGGTGGGCAATGCTCGCCAGGCCGCGCTGAACGCCGGCTTTGTCCGCCTGCGCCCGGTGCTGATGACCGCCCTGGCCATGATCATCGGCATGGTGCCCATGTCGCTTGGTCTGGGCGATGGCGGCGAGCAGAACGCGCCGCTCGGCCGCGCCGTGATCGGCGGACTACTGCTGGCCACCGTGGCCACCCTCTTCTTTGTTCCTGCCTTCTTCAGCTTCCTGCACGGGCGCATTGAGCGCCGCAAGGCCGAGCGCGCGGCAATGCAGCGGGCCGCAGTCAACCTCACCGATGTCAGCATCGCTGATGCCAATATCAGAAATTTAGATGCGGCCATCGATCCGCTTTCGGAGTAGCTCATGAGCGACGTACACAATCAACATCCGCAGCCGGCCCCAGGGCCCAACTCTCCTGAGCCCTCCGCTCGCACCCTCTCGCCGCGTCTGGCTCTTGGCGGGCTGGGTATTGTCCTGGCTGTGCTGGTGGTTCTGGCCGTGGTGGGCATCACCGAGCGGCTGCATCAGCGCACGGTGTTGGCCGAGCACACCCGCGAGCAGGCAGCTCCGTCCATCTCCGTGGCCATGCCCAAGGCTGGCGCTCCGGTGAACAGCTTTGTGCTGCCCGGCAACGTGACGGCCTACACTGACTCGCCGATCTATGCGCGCACCTCCGGCTACCTGACCCGCTGGACCTTCGACATTGGGGCAAAGGTGAAGAAGGGCGCTCTGCTGGCCGAGATTTCAGCGCCGGAAGTGGACCAGCAACTGGCGCAGGCCCAGGCTGACCTGGCCACAGCGGAGGCCAACGCCACCCAGGCTCGCATGCAGGCGGAGCGCTACACCGGACTGGTGCACTCCAACGCCGTCTCCCATCAGGACACCGACACGTACATCAATCAAGCCACGGCCACCGCTGCCGCCGTCCGCTCCCAACAGGCCAACGTGGCCCGCCTCAAGCAGGTGCAGTCGTACGAAAAGATCTATGCCCCCTTTGACGGCGTGGTGACGGCACGCACCGTGGACACCGGCCAGCTCATCGACTCCGGCGCGGCCAAGGAACTCTTCCACCTGCAGGCCATCCAGACGCTGCGCGTTTATGCCAGCCTGCCCCAGACCTATGCGCCTACCGTAAAGCCGGGGTCCACCGTGGACCTGACCTTTGCCGAGCACCCCGGCCGCATCTTTCAGGGCAAGCTGGTCCGCTCCGCTGACGCCATTGATCCGGCCAGCCGCACCCTGCTGGTGGAAATCGACGTGGACAACAAGGGCGGCGAACTGCTGCCCGGCTCGCTGGCTGAAGTTCACTTCAAAACCCCCAATGCCACGCCGGTGATGGTCATTCCTTCTGCCGCGCTCATCTTTCGCAAGCAGGGCATGATGGTAGGCACGGTGGTGAACGGCAACCAGGCGCACCTGGCTCCGGTGGTCATCGGCGAAGACGACGGCGCGACCGTGCAGATTGTAAGCGGCCTAGCCATCACCGACCAGGTGATCCAGGACCCGCCCGACTCGCTGATTGAAGGCGAAACGGTCTTTGTTGCGCAAGCCGGCAAGCAGCCCGCTCAGGAGAAGTAGCCATGCGTCGATGTTCCAGCGTTGTTGCTCCGTTTGGCTGCGTTGTTCTGGCCACGCTGCTCTCCGGCTGCAAGCCCGTCGGTCCCAACTACGCCAAGCCCGCGACCATGGCTCCCTATGCCTATGGCGAGACCGGCGCCAGCGCGGTGGTGGCTCCGGCCAACCCGGCAGGCGGCGCATGGAGCGCGGCCAACCCCTCGGACGGCATGCTGCGCGGCAAGTGGTGGGAGATCTACCGGGACCCGCAACTCAACGCCCTTGAAGAGCGCGTTGCCACTGGCAACCAGAACCTGCGCCGCGCCGCGGAATCCTATCTGGCGGCGCGCGATCAGGTGGCCGCAACGCGCGCTGGGCTCTTCCCTACCGTCTCCGGCAGCGTCTCGCCCAGCCGCAGCGATCTCTCCACCAATCGCCCCTCGGCCAGTTCCACCGCCCACTACAACGATTACGTGCTGGGCGCCCAGGCCAGCTGGGAGCCCGACTTCTGGGGCCGTATCCGCCGCTCCGTGGAGTCCGCCAGCGCGAGCGCCCAGGCCAGCGCCGCGGACCTGGCCACGCTCGACCTCAGCCTCCATGCCGAGCTGGCCGCGGATTACTTCCAGCTGCGTGGACTTGACGCCAGCGCGCAGTTGCTTGCCCAGACCATTTCCGCGCTGGAAGACCAGTTGCAGCTTACGCAGACGCGGCTGAACGGCGGTGTAGCCTCCGAGGCGGACGTGGCCCAGGCGCGCACCCAGTTGGAAACCGTGCGCGCGCAGCAGGTGGAGATTGGCGTGGCCCGCGCCCAGTTTGAGCACGCTCTGGCCACGCTCACCAACCAGAACGCCGCCGGCTTCACGTTGGCCACCAGCCCGCTGAATCTGACGCTGCCCAAGGTTCCGCTGGGTGTGCCCTCGCAACTGCTGGAGCGCCGCCCCGACGTGGCCGCGGCCGAGCGTCGCGCCGCAGCGGCCAACGCCCAGATCGGCATCGCGGTCAGCGCCTTTTATCCTGACATTCCGCTCACCGCCGCCGGCGGCTTTGAGAGCGTGAACGTGGGCACCTGGCTCACCGGCCCCAGCGCGCTCTGGTCCTTGGGCGCAAAGGCCACAGAGCTGCTGTTTGACGCCGGCCAGCGACACGCTGTCACCGACCAGGCCCGCCACAACTACGAGGCCCAGGCAGCCAGCTATCGCGCCACCGTGCTGGATGCCTTCAACGGCGTGGAAGACCAACTCTCCACGCTGCGCGTGCTGGAGCAGGAGTCTACTGTCGAACAGCGCGCAGTGGCCAGCGCACAACACTCCTTTGACCTGGCCGACGAACGCTATCGGGGCGGCGTGACGGGTTATCTGGAAGTGCTCACGGCGGAGACGGCGCTTTTGAACAACCAGCGCACTGCCGTCGACCTGCAGACGCGGGAGTTCGTGGCCAGCGTCGGGCTTATCCGCACCCTGGGCGGCGGCTGGGACATCACGCAGTTGCCGAAATAATCTTCTCCGCTCACGACCGATCAAAACATCGTAGCGCCGACTGTAGAGTAGGCCTCTGAAGATGAATATCAAGTTAGCTCAGGTTGGGTGGCCAAAGAGACGAACAGACATGGTTTTGTAAAAGGGCACGACTTCACAGGTTACGGAAGAACTCTGTTTTGAGCCGATTTCAGTTGAAAGGAACCCGCAGTGGCTGAAGCCCTCGTTGATTTTAGGCTACTTACGGCACGACTAAAGTCGTGCCCTGTTACAAAGCAAGCAGCCTCATCGACAAATTAAAGGGTTGCTGGATCAACCTTGATATTCGTTTTTCTGAAATGGTGCAGACCTAAGTTTCCCAGGCGTCCCACCCATTTCCGCAACAAACGCGGAAATGGATGGGGCACGAAAGTCTAGAACAAAAGGGAAAATTCTTTAGTGCGCGGGCCCTGCGCTCCCTGCCGGGGAGACTTCGAAGACCGTAATCGGCATCTCCTGATCGCCTGGAACGAGTTCCAGCCCGAGCGTCTTCCGGAGAACGGCATTCACGCTGTCAAGGTCGTTTCCCGCGGCTTGGAAACGTGCATCGAAGGTTCCTTCGAGACCCGTCTGGTCGATCACGGGCGTTTCCAATCCGGTGGCCAACGCCCAGGCAAGATCCTTCATCGTCCCGTTCATCAAGAGGATGCCGTTATGCCAGGAGCCTCGCTTGACCGCGTGCGCTGAAGCCGACGGACTCAGCAGGCTCTTGCTCGACTGGGTGGCGCGCAGAATGTACTCCGGTTTGGTCAGGGTCTTTTGCTGCATCTGCAAGTGCAGTGCGCCGAGCACGGCCTGCTGGATGGCTGGTCTCATCGCAGCCTCCGGCAGTTCGCCAAGATTTACGCGCAGATCAAAGCGCCCTTCCGGCATCGATCCCTTCAGAACATAGCGATCCCCGAAAACATTGAAGATGTCGGTGAACAGGCCGTCCGCACTCTCTCCTAGAAGATCCGTTCCGGTGGGCGGGTGATTGTTCCTGGAGAGAGTTGCATCAGGCTTTGCCTTGCTGATCGACACGGAAAACAGGAGGCCCTCGGGAGCTGGAGCCGTCGGAGCACCGCCCTCGTTGAACGCCATGACTGGCTTGAAGGCGACGCTCTTCCCTGCTGCAAGCGCCTCAAGGTCCGGGGTGGTCACCGTATCCATCTCCGTGACCGCGGCTATCTTTCCGCTGGCATCGACGATGACCGCGGTGGGTCGCGCCTTGATTCCGTACCAGGCAAAAACGCTGCCTGTGGGATCGACCCCAACCCAGCCAGACATTTTCTTCTTGGCCAGGAACCTCTCCACGTCCTTCTGCTCCTCGTCATCGATGGAGATGAACTGAAACTTGGCCGGATCGAGCGATGCCACCAGCTGATTGAAGTGCGGAAGGCCCGCCACGCAGGGCGAGCACCAGGTGGCCCAAAACTCCAGCACCACAACCTTCCCCTGCAGGCTTGCCCAATCGGCCTTGGCCTGCGCGGGCGTCTGCAGCAGGGTCAGCGGGCTCAACGGCGGAGCGGGCGTGCCCTTCTCCGGATACGCCCAGAGCGAGGCGGTCCCCAGCAGGAGGGCAAAGGCGGTCATCAGGCTGCCTCTCAGAGTTGCGCGAATACCAGCGCGGTCGTCGATCCTCAGCATCTCGTTTCCTCCCGATGAATCGCGTCAATCCTACGCTCGAACGCAGCGCAACGAGAAGTGTATTCCACCCATCGCGCGCGAAGCGCGGTCTGCCGCACCGCAGGTGCCTAGCGCGAGATCGTGTCCAGGCGCACATGCGTGTAGGCCTGCGGCGGCACGTCGGCAAGCGGCAATCCTGGACCCTCCCACAGCAGCCGCGGCGCGCCTTCGCTGCGCGCATGGAGTCCTTCCAGATGGAGAGTGTGCCGGCCGGCACGCAAGCCCAGCGAACCGCGCTCGTAACGCATGGCGTTGCCGGGCGCGCCACAGACCTGCGCAAACGGCTCGCCGGTCTTCGCAATCTGCACGCCATCGATCACCAGCCGCGCCCCATCGCGCGCCAGCAGGTGGAAGGTGTAGCCGCCATCCACAGGAACGTCGATATAGCCATCCCAGGAGGCAGCGTACTTTGGATAGCCGCCGGGGTCCGCGTGCAGTCCCGCGGCCTCGCCTTTATAGACCATCATGGCCTTGGTCAGATCCGGCAACTCCGTCCACGAGCCGGGATAGATCTGCCAGGCCAGACCCGGCGTGGTCTGCGGCATCTTCTGCTGCGCTTCCTTCCACTTGCCCACGGCCACCAGGCCCTGCGCGGCCCAGTCCTCGCCCTTCTTGCTCTCCACATGCAGCAGCACGCGGAAGCGGCCCGCGCCATCCTTGCCGTCGTACTCCGTGCCCAGCGCATCCGGGAAGCGATGCTTGACCTCGCGCCCCACAGCCCGCGTGCCATCGCCCAACAGCCACGTATAGCGCGCCCCGCGTATCAGGCGTGCTTTGAGGGTGACCTCCTGGCCTGGCGCAAACACCTCCGGCTCCACGGTAAAGGAGGCCACCGTCTCCGGCTCCGGCGCAAAGGTTGCGGGCTGCGCGCCTCCGCTCACCACCAGCGGCAGGTCGGCACTGCTCTCCGCGCGCCGCTGGCCCAGCTTCACATTGTCAAAGGTCACGTCGCTCACGTTGCCGGTAATGGAGGATGCCACCATCGGCGGCTGATCGAGCGCCCAGATGTTATGGAAGACAAACCCCTTCATCTCCGGTTGCTGCTGCTCCATCTGCACCAGGGAGTACCAGTTGTCCAAGAAAATATTTTCAAACGTATAGCTACTGTGCGAGCCGTGAGCGTTGTTTGCGCCCCACATGCCCAAGAGCGCAAAGGGCTGGCCGCAGGCGCCAATGCCGCCATGCAGCACGTCCACATCGCGCATGGTGAAGTTGCGCGAGTTGTAAATCTTCTGCGGCCATTGCGCGCGCACAATGTTCGAGATCGACGTGGAGAGCTGGCTGTGCTCAATCAGAATGTTGGACACGTCGTGACCGGGACGGAGCAGGTCGGCCTGGGAGTAGCCGTCCCAGTTGCCGAGCATGGCAAACACGTCGTCGGAGGCGCGCAGGAAAGAGTTCCGCACCACCGCATCGCCGCCGCCCAGCCAATCCATTCCGTCCTGATTGGCGTTGCCCGGATTGCCGCCCATCACGCGCAGATCGTCGTAGACAAAGCCGGGGGGGTCCTTCATCTGGATGGACCAGGTGCGCGCCGGCACCACACAAGTGAGGCCCTGAATCTGCACATTGTGGGCCTCCAGAGCGCCAATGCAATGCCAGTCCGGCCGCTGCATCCAGCCTTCGTCGCTTTTGGGGTCCTGGGTGCCCTCGTACACAATGGTGCCGCGGCCAAAGACGCGCACATCGTGCACCTTCCACAGGTTCAGGCTGCCGTAGATGACCACGCCGGGCGCCAGATAGATGCTTTCGCCGCTCCTGGGGTTCAGGCTGCCGTGATAAACGCCGGGCATGAAGGCATGGATTCTGGAGTCGCGCGGCAGGGGTTGCGGAGTGCCCGCAAACAGAAACAGCATGGCCGCATGGCTCAGAAAATCGCGGGGGCGGGAGATGGCGATCTTGGCCGGCACCTCCAAACGGAAGCGCAACGTTGCGCCCTTGCGTTCCGGCCGGATGCCCAGCCGCCAGGGCTCCACATCCACGCCGGCATTCCAGAAGTCGGGGTCGGCGGCGGTCACCTCCACGATTACCGGGCCAACGATGTCAAAGCTGGCAAACTCCAGGCTGGCGGCGGCGTGGGCCACATCCACTGGCATGCCGTTCACCTTCACCGTAAAGACCTGGGAGCGCATCTCCTGCGGCACCGGAACCGGCTCCACGCGGGGCGCAGCCCGCAGCACGAAGGGCAGGCCACACCATGCCAGCATCAACCAACACGAACAATTCAGACGCAACCTTTTTGCTCCCGCAATCGGCAAATTGTACCGAGTCAACTCTAGCACCGGAGCCATCTTTGCAGCTCCGCTCTATCCGAGGCTGAAGGAGCTGAACGCGGTGGCGAAGAAGTAGCGAGTTAGCAAGTCAGCGGGTGAGTGCATGCGCAGGTTAGGATGCTCCCGCGGACTTGCTGCTAGTGTAATGTCTCAGTCCTGGCGTCTTTTGTCCGCGCCCCACAATGAGCCAAACGGGGTGGTCAGCATTCCCTCGGGGGCTAAAGCCCTCTTGATTTTGCAGGCCTTACGTACGTACGGGCTAAAGCCCGTACCCTTCAAAACTAAAGCCCGTACCCTTCAAAACGGATAAACGATCATCTGCTTGAGACACTCCACTAGATCCCCTCACCCATGGACACATAGCCGCGCAGCTTGTCCAACTGATCGCGATAAGCGGCGCGCTCGGCCTCTTCTTCCGCAAAGGGCTGCACGCCGGCTTCTTCGCCCAGCTTGCCTTCGAGTTCGTCCACCCGGGCGCTGAGGGCAATCAACGCGTCGGAAAGCGGGTCCTTGATGTCGTGAGGATCGGTGACCAGAAGGCGCTGGCCGTTGCGATAGACAATGTGCGCCGGGACGCCCACTACGGTGGAGTTGGGCGGCACATCGTTCAGCACCACGGAGCCCGCACCCACGCGCGAATTCTCACCCACTGTAATGTTGCCCAGCACGTTGGCATTGTTGCCAATAAAGACGTTGTTGCAGATGGTGGGGTGGCGCTTGCCATGCTGCTTGCCGGTGCCGCCCAGGGTGACGCCCTGGTACATGGTTACGTCGTCGCCCACAATCGCGGTCTCGCCAATCACCACGCCGGTGGCGTGATCGATGAAGAGCCGGTGCCCCAGTTGCGCGCCGGGATGGATGTCAACGCCGGTAAGAAAACGGGCAATCTGGGAGAGAAGACGCGCTGGCAGGTAGAGCTTGACGCCCCACAGCAGATGAGAGACGCGGTGAATCCACACCGCCCACAGACCGGGATAGCAGGTCAGCACTTCCAGCCACGAGCGTGCGGCCGGGTCGCGCTCAAAAATGGAGCGCACGTCGTCACGGATGCGGGAAATTGCTGACATGCGAACCGTTCCGTTCTGAGTCTGCCTGCGTTGGGCCGCGACAGCCTCATCCTTCTTGTTGTTCCCTCAAGATCCGGCCCGAAAGCAGTTTCCATGCAATCCCACCCTAGCCGCAAAAACAAGACCGCGGCGAGGGTGGGGCACCCGAAACGTCACAGTGCAGGATGCCGGACCCAAAGCGCCTGCGCGCCGCCCCCTTCGAGGATCCCCTTCCACGGAGACCCCGAAGGGAGTGGCTGCATGCAATGCCCCTAAACTGCGATCTGCTCCGTGGGCAGAGCCAGTGCCTGCTGACGCAGCGTGTCAAACAGGGCGCTGGTTAGATAGCGCTCGCCAAAGCTGGGCAGGATGGCCACAATCAGCTTTCCGGCGTTCTCTGGCCGCTTGGCCAGCTCAATGGCCGCCCACACCGCGGCGCCCGAGCTGATGCCCACAAACAGGCCTTCTTCCTTGGGCAAACTGCGCGCCGTGGCAATGGCGTCGTCGTTGGAAACCTGGATGATCTCATCGATCAGCTCGGTCTTCAGGATGGAGGGCACAAAGCCAGCGCCAATGCCCTGGATCTTGTGCGGGCCGGGCTTGCCGCCGGAGAGCACCGGGCTATCCACCGGCTCCACCGCAACGGCCTTGAAGCCGGGCTTGCGCTCCTTGATATAGCTGGCAATGCCGGTCAGGGTGCCGCCGGTACCCACGCCCGAAACCAGAAAGTCGACCGCGCCATCGGTATCTTCCCAGATCTCGGGGCCGGTGGTGGCGTAGTGAATGGCCGGGTTGGCCGGGTTGTCGAACTGTCCCAGGATGTAGCCGCCCGGCGTCTTGGCAGCCAGCTCGTTGGCCTTGGCAATGGCGCCCTTCATGCCGTTGGGGCCGGGGGTGAGCACAATCTCCGCGCCAAAGGCGAGCAGCAGCACGCGGCGTTCCAGGCTCATGGTCTCCGGCATGGTCAGGATCAGCTTGTAACCCTTCACAGCGGCCACAAAGGCCAGGGCGATGCCGGTGTTGCCGCTGGTGGGCTCAATCAGCACGGTCTCGCCGGGGGTGATCTTGCCTTCCTTCTCGGCGACGTCGATCATGGCAAAGCCGATGCGGTCCTTGACGCTGGCCACCGGATTCTGGCTTTCCAGCTTGACGACCACCGTGCCGGGAAGGCCTTCGGTCAAACGGTTGAGCCGCACCAGCGGGGTTTTTCCAATCAGTTCCGTAATGTTTGCAGCAATGCGCGCCATGAGGATCTCCTTTTTCCGGGACCAAGGCCCGGAGGGGCTGTGAGCCTTCAATTAAGGTATGGGCTGTGGGAAGAGGAATCGGACTGCGGGTTCTTGAAGCACAGTTCCGCGTCGGGCATTTCACCAGGACGGTGTTAGCGACATCGACGCATGGATACAGCCTACCCTCAGTCCCACCCACTCTGCAAGCCCTTTACGCCCAATTTGATGGGCAGAGTCAGGGATTGAGGCGCAGCAGGGTGCGGTGGGCTGGCCGATCAGGCGAAATGGCATGCACCAGGGTTCGATCCTGCGGTAGTTCATGCTGGCGGGGAATCAGCAGCAAATAGGGAACATGGTCGCTGGAGAAGAGCGAGCGCGTCTGGTCGTCCACAAAGGGCGGAGCGTGATCGCCCACAATCACAAACACCGTGGGCCGTCTCGCAACCTGGTCAGCCGCCTGGGCAACCGCGCGGTGCAGCGCCAACTGCAACTGGAACCAGGAGCAGAGCGCGGTTCCAGGCGCAAGGCCCAGCTCTGCCTTGCAGGCCGCCGGTAAAGCGCCGGGCACCGGCAGGTGCGAGTTGAGCGTCACCCAATGCACAAACAAGGGCGCCTGGTTCGACCTCTCCAGCTCGTCGCCCACCCAAGCCGCAATGGCCGTATCGCAGGTCCCGGCAAAGGCCCCCGCGCAGTCGGGCAGGCCCCTGTTCTGCAGGTCGTCGTGGAACAGCCGCTGGTCAAATCCAATGGTCCGGTACCAGCGCTCGCGATGGAACATAGCTCCGCTCAATCCATGCACCGCAATGCTGTGGTAACCCATCCGCGCCAGCCGCGCCGGCAGGCAGCCCTGCAGTTGTTGGGCCGGCTCGTCAATCAGCGCGTAGCCAAACGCCTTGCCGCACAGCTCGCGGGCCTCACCGGCAATGGTTGTACCGTGGAAAGGCATGGTCCCGCGCACCACCCGGTAGCGGTCCGCCACCTCCGGCTGCAGGTAGGGCTCCAGCAGCGCGTCCTCCATGGGCGATGCCGCCGGATGGCCCCAGGACTCAACCAGAACCAGAACAAAGTTGGGCGCTTGATCGGCACTCACGCGCTGCTCCATGCCCGCCAGCTTGAGAGCCAACGCCGTGGCACTGCCGATGGGCTGCGCAGGGCCGGTGTGCAAACTAGCGCGAATCCGCGCCTCGGCAATGGCCAGCCGAACCAGACGGATCTCCGGAATCCTCACCAGGCGACTCTGATCCGGGAGCAACGCAAAGTTCACGCCGTCGCTCTGCGCCCGGGTGCTGAAAGGGTTGGGCATGGCACCGGTGTTGCGCGCCACGGTGCGCAGATCGGCCGCGAGCAGCAGCACCATGGCCACCCCCAGGCTGGCGGCAATCCGAACCTTCACCCTACGCGCCAACCGGGACAGATTCATGGAGTAAACAATGGAGGCCGCCAGCAGCAGCAGAACCACCACCACCACCACCGCCAGCTGCCGCGGAGCCGAAAGCGACATGTAGTTGCCCACGTTGTCCAGGCAGTCCTTCAGCGAGAGCATGTAGGTGGCGCAGGTGGCTGAGAGCAGATCGGCGAGCACCACCAGCACAAACATCGCGGTGGCCGCCCAGGCTGGCAACAGCAGAGCCAACAGTCCCACGGTCAAATACTGCACGCAGAACCATCCCCACATCCGCAGGGCCAGCATCTGGCTCGCGCACCAGTAAGGGATGTTAGCCAGCACCGTGAAAAACACAACTGGATACACCCAGGGAGGAACCAAAAAAATCCGCTCCCAGAAAGAATAGGTGAACGCCGCTCGCGCGCGGCCGCTAATACTTTCCAGACCCATTGTCAAAGCTTCTTTCCGCACAGCCCAACGAGCAGGTCGCGACCCTCAATAGAAGATAGACGCAAACTTCATCGACAGAAGTAACTGTGGGAAAAAGATGCTGCAGGGATTCTCACTTGGGAACCAAAGTGAGAGGGGCGGAGTAGAAATCGGGAAGAAAGAGACTTGCCAGCTCCAACTCCTCCCCGATTCATCCCGTGTTCCGGAGCCCGGCAGAGATACCGCTGATGGTGGCCGCCAGTGCGCGGTTCACCTCCGGCGTGTCCTCCCCGGCGCGCTTGCGACGGAGCATGTCTACTTGAATCAGATGCATCGGATCCACGTACGGGTTGCGCAGCTTGATGGAATTGGCCAGGACCCGATTGCTTTGGAGCACTTCGGTCTGCCTCAGCACCTGGCCGAGCGCCCTCACCGTGCGATGGAACTCCTGCTCGAAGATGCCGTACACCCGCTCCCGGAGCTCCGCGTCAGGCACCAGCGAGGCGTAGAGTCTGGCCGTCGACAGGTCCACCTTGCCCAGCGCCAGCTCCACGTTGCGCAGCAGGTCAATGAAGAGCGGAAACTCGTGCGCCATGGTCTCCAGCAAGGTCAGGTTTTTCTCTCTGCCTTCGGCTCCCGTAGCCAGAAATTGTTCCAGCGCGAAGCCCACGCCAAACCAGGCCGGGATCAGCAGCCGCGATTGCGTCCATCCAAAGACCCAGGGAATGGCACGCAGATCCTCAATGCGCATGGAGGCATTGCGCCGCGAGGGGCGGGAGCCGATCTTGGCGTTCTCCAGCTCGCCCACCGGCGTGGACTGCTCAAAGTAGGTGACGACCTCGGGATTGTCGAGGATGTTGGCGCGGTAGAAGTCGAAGGCCGTGGCCGAAAGCTGGTTGAGCGCCGCCTCCCACTCCGGGCGCAGAATGCCCGTGAAATGGCCCTCGGGG
>Ga0181520_10003216_pt1 | contig 28959 bp, 26 predicted proteins | sample PEATcosm2014_Bin_29_FD_132451 | JGI IMG/M metagenome (GOLD analysis project Ga0181520, IMG submission 132451) | Peatland microbial communities from MTU Mesocosm Facility, Houghton, MI, USA - PEATcosm2014_Bin02_30_metaG | ecosystem: Environmental > Terrestrial > Soil > Wetlands > Peat | place...
CGTTATTAAAAAGGAAATAGAAGCCGACATAAAGAAATATTTTCAGTACCGCAAAGAGATTGACGCCATGATAATGGAGTTTACCGAAGAACTTACGGACGAGAAGCTGAACAACGTCATGAAATTCACAAATCATAAGGGCGAGGCGGTCGAGTCCGTTGCCTGGAAATATCTTATCACTGTTTTCAACCACCAGACTCACCACCGCGGCGGCATATCAGTGATGCTTGACATGGCCGGAGTAAAGAACGATTTTTCCGGGACACTGTCCAGAATATGAGGGCCGCTTAAGCACTGCCGCGCGGCGCTACCTTGCCGCCGCGTTCTCATATCTTTTTGCGCGGTAATACATTGCCATGTCAAGCATGACCATTAGCAGGTTAAGGATGTAAAGGTAAAGCACGAAGTCGTTGGAATGGATCAGTTTATGGATTATACCGGGAATATATCCCACGATAACTATCAGCGAGAAAAAGAGGCTCTTCCCGCCGGTGCTCCTTGATTTCCAGGTCTTATACACCGATACCGGCCACGCAATCCCGAAGCACAGGAGCATTATTATCTCAAATATGCTGTTCATGTAAGTTCTCCTTAATTATAATTTTCAATATGGTAGCATACACGCCGGAAAAATCAAAGAATATTGACCGGAACTCAACAAAGGTAATGGTCAAACCACGTAAAATGCGCTATAGTGTTTAGACAGCCGAAATATTTTAAATATAAGGAGGACGAATTGGACAACTCGCCGGAATCAAACCACAGGGAACTTCTCGTAAAAATAGCGCGTAGGGCCATGCTTGAACGAGGGCTTGCGGCCGATTTCCCGGCGCAGGTGATAAGGGAAGTAAGCGCCGTAAAAGAGCCCCTGCCGGACACAACTCCGCCGGTCCGCGGCCTTCAGGGACTGCCGTGGTGTTCCATAGACAATGATTCCTCCGAGGACCTTGACCAGCTAACCGCGGCCGAGGCGCAAAAAGACGGGTCCGTAAAAATATTTGTAGCCATAGCCGACGTGGACGCCATAGTAAATAAACACACGGCCATGGACGGTTTCGCAGGGGTCAACACCCTCTCGGTTTACACCCCGGCCGTCATATTTCCCATGCTTCCGGAAAAACTTTCCACAGACCTTACTTCCCTTAAATTTGACAGCGAACGCGCGGCGGTAATAATGGAAATGACGGTCGATACCACCGGGGAGATAATTGCCGGTGATGTTTACCGCGCGGTGGTTAAAAATAAGGCGAAGCTTGCCTACAACCGCACTGCGGCATGGCTCGACAGCGGAGCGCCCGCGCCACATGAGGTTTCCTCGGTAAAAGGGCTCGAGGAGAATTTAAGGCTCCAGGCGCAGACCGCCAAACTCATGAAGGGATTGAGGCAAAAGAACGGCTCGCTGAGCCTGGATACCTTCGAGACCACTCCGGTTTTCGAAGGCAACGAGGTCAGGGCAATAGTGGCCGAGGTCCAGAACACGGCAAAAGACATCATCCAGGATTTTATGATAGGCGCCAACGGGACCTCTGCGAGGTTCCTTGAAAAGAAAAAATTCCCCTCCATACGCAGGGTCGTCCATAAGCCGAAAAATTGGGGTCGGATAATAGAGCTTGCCGGCGCCAGGGGATATTCACTGCCGGCGGATCCGGACGCTGTCTCCCTTGAAAATTTCCTGAAGGAACAAAAGTCAAAGGACCCGGAACATTTCCAGGACCTTTCCCTGAGCGTGATAAAACTTCTCGGGCCGGGTGAATATTGCATGCAGGCGCCGGGCGCGGCATCCGACGGCCATTTTAGCCTGGCTGTAAAGGATTACACCCATTCGACCGCGCCCAACAGGAGATATTCCGACCTGCTGACCCAGCGGCTGCTGAAGGCCGCCATGACAGGGGAGGCTGTGCCTTATAAAAACGAGGAACTCGCGGCTTTCGCGGCGCGCTGCACGCAAAAAGAGGACGACGCGAAAAAAGTGGAGAGACAGCTGGATAAATCCGTGGCCGCGCTTTTGCTTGCGCCGATGGCGGGCATGGAATTTGATTCCATAGTGACGGGCGCGTCCGACAAGGGGACATGGGTGAGGATAACGGCCCCGCACGCCGAAGGCAGGCTGATCTCGGGAACGACGGGTTTTAAGGTCGGCGACCATGCAAGGGTAAAACTTGTAAGGACTGACGTGGAAAAAGGGTTTATAGATTTTGAGAGGATATGACCCATTGTTTGCCGACATAAGGGTTTATAATTGTAATTTTTGGTTTCTGTGTCCGCCGTAGCACCTGCGGAGGCGGATGAATTTTGCCTTTTTAATTTAAAAGCTCTATAAGTTATTGCCATAAATCCCTAAAAATGATATATTAATGAATATTTATAAACCTAACTTTCAGGAGGGTTTTATGTTCATCAAAGAGGACCACAAGAAGTATCTTCTCACCGAAAAGGATATGCCCTCGGCATGGTATAACATCCAGGCCGATATGAAAACGCCGGCCGAGCCGCCGCTTCATCCCGGCACCGGAAAACCCGCCGGACCCGACGACCTGGCAGCAATTTTTCCAAAGGCTATAATAGAGCAGGAAATGACCATGAAAAAGCACGTGGACATTCCCGGAGAAGTTATAGACATCCTAAGGCTCTGGAGGCCGTCGCCTTTGTTCAGGGCGCACGCCCTGGAAAAGGCCCTAGACACACCGGCGAAAATTTATTACAAATACGAAGGCGTATCCCCTGCGGGCAGCCACAAACCCAATACCGCAATTGCCCAGGCTTATTATAACAAGAAAGAGGGCATAACAAAGCTGACCACGGAGACTGGCGCAGGCCAGTGGGGCTCTTCCATATCGCTCGCGTGCGCTTTAATGGGGCTTGAAGTCGAGGTTTACATGGTCAAGGTTTCCTACGAACAGAAACCCTACAGGAAACTCATGATGAACACATGGGGCGCGAACGTTTACGCTTCGCCTTCCAACAGGACCGAGGCCGGAAAAAAAGTGCTCGCAGAGGACCCCAACTCGCCGGGCTCGCTCGGGATAGCCATATCCGAGGCGGTCGAAGCGGCGGTAAAAGGCAAGAACACAAAATACACTCTTGGCTCGGTTGCAAATCACGTCATGCTTCACCAGACCATAATAGGTATTGAGGCAAAAAAGCAGATGAAGATGGCCGGGGAATATCCGGACGTCATCCTGGCCTCCTGCGGCGGCGGCTCCAATTTCGCCGGGCTGGCTTTCCCGTTCCTTGAGGACAAATTGCTCGGTAAAAAACCGAAACTGCGCGCAGTGGCCGTGGAACCCACGGCATGCCCGACACTGACAAAGGGTGTATTCGCCTATGATTTCGGCGATACTGGAGAAATGACGCCGCTTTTTAAAATGTACACGCTGGGACACAAGTTCGTCCCGAGCGGGATACACGCCGGAGGGTTGAGATACCACGGGGATTCCCCGATAGTTTCAAGGCTGTATCAGGACAGGATAATCGAGGCGGTTGCCGTGGACCAGAACCCGGTATTTGAGGCCGCCATACTTTTTTCAAAGACAGAGGGAATAATCCCGGCGCCGGAATCCGCGCACGCAATAAGGGGGGCGATCGACGAGGCCCTTGACGCGAAGAAAAAAGGGGAGAAGAGGACCATACTTTTCAACCTCAGCGGCCACGGGAATTTCGACCTGATGGCATATGACGATTATCTCAACAAAAGGCTCAAGGACGTCCCGCTCCGGCAGTCGGACATAGACGAAGGGCTGAAGTCCATACCAAAGATAAAATAAAGTCAAGTCAAGTTCACCCGGCGGGGGCTTTTATTAAGGCCCCCTTCCGGAGAAAATATTTTAAGGGGTAACCTATGAAAAAAATATTGACGGCGTCCGTTCTTGTCCTGATATTTTGCCTTCCGGCCTTCGCGGAGCTGGGCGGAATACCTTTCGAGACCTTATACAAGACAATCGGGGCCCGCTCCCTGGCCATGGGGGAAACAGCCGTGGGAAACCCTTCGGGGATCACTACGATATTGTGGAACCCGGCTTACCTGGATTCGATCATGAAGAACGAAGTCTACGCCGGTGCCGAACTGCTTTACGAGGGGGCCTCCATGGAATACCTTTCCTACTCCACCCCGATAGGAAAATACGGCGGGCTTGGTTTCATGGCGGGGTATCTGGGTTACGGGTCGTTTGACACGGTCGACAACAACGACATTTCGACCGGCACATCGGATTACAAGGACATATTCATATCGGCGGCATACGGGAAAAATATTTATGCCGGCTTCGAGGCGGGCATATCCCTTAAACTGCTCCTGCAGGACCAGAGCTCGACAACTTACCCGGCGTTCAATTCCGACATTTCGTTCTTTAAATCATTCGACAACTTCGACCTGGGGCTGGCTTTCAAGAACATACTTCCGCTGACCATAAAGTACGACGTGGATTCAGAAAAGTTCGTCTCCACCATGAGGTTCGGAGGGACATACAGGGCCCTTGACGGTAAATTGAAGATCGCGGCGGATATAGAAAAGTATTTTATAAATGAGAACCCCTTCTTTTATTTCGGGGCGGAATACAACATATCGGACCTGATATTCCTCAGGGCGGGTTACAACACCTTCTCCGAAGTTTCGGCCGGACTGGGAGTGAATTTCAACAATATGGGGGTTGATTACACCCTGACCGACGGACAGGCCGCGGTGACACATAAGATCGCTGTCTATTATGATTTCGGGGGATATGACGTTGCCGTAAAAGCCGACCCCGAGGTATTCTCGCCCGTCGGCGCCATAAGAAAGACATATTTGAGGGTTTCAGCCATGACCAAATACGACATATTCAAATGGTCGCTGGAGATCAAGGACAAGACGGGCGCGGTGATAAAAAGCTGGTACGGCTCCGGCGCCCCGGATACGGAAACCGTCTGGGACGGGCTGAAGCAGGACGGCATGCCCGTGGACGAGGGGGATTACAAGGTCGTGCTGACCGTGGTCGACGAGAACGACAATACCATCAAATCCGCGGAAGAGACGGTAAAAGTAAAATCGACGGATTCGCATTCCATACCGCTTTTCGGCGAATAACAAAATAATATAATAAATAAAAAAAGCCGGGCATTGCGCCCGGCTTTTTTTATTTACGGCCGTTTTCGCCTGTCCACTGCAACAGTTTTTTTGCCTTTCCTGCGGTCCTTTGTGTAAAGGACGAAATTGGGGCCTATTTTTTTATACAACTGGTGGGTTACGGTGTCGAAATAAAGCGACGCCGAGACCAGAAGATAACCTTTCGGTGTCCTGTCGTCCTCTCGCCTTTTGACGCCGTCGACGGCCTTGCCGGTGCCGCGCCTGTCGTGGCGCACAAAGACATACCTGTTGCCCATGTTCTGGACGATGACTTTTTCCTGGTTGTCGTAATAAAGATGGCCCTTCAGATGTTTGTAACGGGTGCTGTCGGTCATGGCGGCTCCTTGGATATATTCATATGAATTTATTAAAACCAAACCGATTGCATTATATTACAAAAGTTCTTTATTTGTCAAACTTCAATTCGAGTATGTGGTTCTCTATGCGCTTTAAGTCCGACTTGCTCACCGAGAGTATCCTCACGCCGGCCTTGTATGACGCCGCGCCCTTTATCTGGGAATCAATGTTCCTGACTTCCGCCAGGATCTTTACCGGCCTTGAAATTTTCGGAAGGAAAAGGTCGATGACCACAAGCTGCCCGAGCGCAAGGGGCCTGTCCGTCAGTATGGAAAGGCCGCCTTTGCTTATGTCGTCCGTCATGGCGTTTATTATGGAATGGTTCGACCTTTCGCTTGAAAGTTTTTCTATGGTCGTATCCCTGTAATCCTCGGTAGAAACCACCTGGTCGGCCGAGCCTTCGACGGGGTAAAAGACTATTTTCAGCACATCCTGAACGCGCTCATGCTGGCGCTGCTTTTCCAGCCATCCTTTTTCCATGTTCATTTTTTGCCTGTTTTCCGGAGCCTCTGCGGCAGGCTCTTCGCGAAACTCACGGCCGTATACTTGCGCAGGTGAAAAACGCCCAATGAAATTACGGCCTTAAATCCGTCTTCCACGGACATATCCACGGGATAAACATTTTTTCTTTCCGCGAGTATTATGAACCCGGAGGCCGGGTTGGGGGATGCCGGTATCAGAACGTGAAACATGTCGGTATTTTTTCCTTTATTGGAAAAAACGTCTATTTCAACCGACGGCAAAAATCCGATAAGATATATCCCTGATTTCGGTATGTCAACCAGAACGACCTTGGAAAAAGTTTTCTTGTCGCCGGAAAAGATGGCGTCGGATATCTGTTTTATGCCGGTGAATATGGTGTTTAATATGGGGATCCTCTGGATGAGGGATTCATAGAGCCGGACGAATTCCTTGCCGAGATAGTTGGTTGTTACAAGGCCGGTTAACCAGATAAAAAGCACAAGGGACACAAGGCCAAGCCCGGGGATGTGGATTCCTATGAATTTTACCAGCAGGGGGCCTATAATGGAATCCAGCTTTGTAAGGAGGAATCTGATAATAACGAAGGTCAACACCAATGGAAGCAGGACTATGAGGCCCGCGATAAAACGCCTTAAAAATTGATTTGAAACGTCTTTTAAAAAGCCTGTTTTTGCCATTTAACCTCCAAAACTGAACCCAATTATACGGCAGAAAATGGCAAAAAACAAGTCCTTTTAATGATGAAAAATGGAATCGATTTGACAATTAAAAACCGATTTCGTATAATATAATTTGGAATATATTCCAAAAACGGGTGCGGGTTTACAAAAAAACCGGCCTTTAAGGGAGCGATTGATTTTGAAACGTATCTTAGCATGCGTTATCCTGCTTGCCGTTTCGTTTTCCGCTTACGCCATAACCGATACCTTCACGCCCACAATAACCGGGACATCGACCCCGACGGTTACCCCCACAATAAGCCAGACAGCCACGCCGACCCCGACGCTGGAGGTCCAGGCCGTTGCATCGAACGAAATGGAGCTTTCCGCCAATGTTTTCAATCCGAGGGCGGGCCAGAACGTGGCAATCGAGTTCAGCGTTGCACAGGCGGGCAGTGTTATCATAACCATTTATAACATAGCAGGGTTAAAGGTCAGGACGTTAAACGAATACGGCCTCCAGCCGAATATTTTTTATACATCGCAGGCTGCATGGGACGGCACGGCGGACGACGGCATGGAAGTGGCTTCGGGAGTTTATTACATCAAGCTAAAATCAGGCACGGCCTTTGAGATTGTAAAAAAGGTCATTGTGCTGAACAAGTGATACAATAATGGGAGATAAATGAAAAGGTTCGCACTTCTTACAGCGGCCATAAGTTTCGCGTTTTTCCCGCGGCTTTTTGCCATGGGCGGGGGCACCTCTTACGCGGATTTTTTGACGATAGGATGCGGGGCAAGGCCCTCCGCAATGGGCGGCGCATATACGGCAATCGCGGACGACGCAAGCGGTAATTTCTGGAACCCGGCGGGCATAACCGCGGTGGACAGGATATCGGTGACGGCAATGCACCTCGTATGGTTCATGGACGATTATTACGATTATTTCTCGGCGGCCGCGCCGCTTGACGCGACGACGGACATTGCGCTATCTGCGAACGCGATGATAGTCCCTTCATTTGATTCCACGGGAGGGCTCGGGACGCCCGCGCCCGCCTCGTATGACATTGCCGGAACATTCACTTACGCGAAAAATTTCGGGAGCATAGACACAAGGGACTTTACAATAGGCAATATTTCTCTCGGCGCGAGCATAAAATACATGTACCGCCAGCTCGCCGGGATTGATTACGCATCACAGATGTTATACGACGCCGGCTTCATGGCGGGAATAAACCAGGATATAAAGATAGGCATCACAGCCTCGGATATGGGCGAGGCCGTAAACGGGGAGAATTCGCCCTTTAACGTGCGCTTCGGGTTGAGCTATAATATGAAGCTCACAAATGATTCCGGGATATTGATCGATTGCGACGTTGAAAAACCTGTCGATATGGCCGATACCGCATACCAGCAATGGCTCGTGAGCGCCGGGGCGGAGATAAAATTCCTTTCCTGCCTGTTCCTGCGCGGCGGATACAAGTCGGGCAACAGCGACGAAGGTTTTGCCGTGGGCGGCGGTTTCAAATGGCCGTCGGTGTGCGATATGGATTACGCTTTCGTGCCGCATGACGCGCTGGGAGCCACCCACCGCATCTCGCTTTCATTTAATTTCGGAAATGCCGTGGCAAGGCCGGCGATAGGCGCGCCGTCGCCGCCGGAAAATGTGACCGCGGCAGCGGGCGACAGGACGGCCTCGGTTTCATGGGATCCTGCCGGCCAGGGCGACATAACCGGATATAATGTTTATTACAGGGAAAAAGGCGGGGAAAAATACTCGAAACTCAACTCGGCGCCGGTAACGGACGAGCGAAAACTTACCATGATGCTTTCGAACGGCATTGCCTACCAGTTCGCCGTGACGTCCGTAAACAGCAGGGGGCTTGAATCGGTTTATTCGTCCTTTGCCGAGGCCACCCCGGAAAAGCACGGGAGCAAAAAACCGCTGCGCGTCGACGGCGTGAATACTTCTGAAAAAGACGGCAATATTATGGTAGAATGGAACGACACCAGGGATGAGGCCGTGGCCGGCTACAATCTATATTACAAAAAAAGCGGCGACGCCAAATTCCGAAAACTAAATCAGAAGCTCTTGTCCGAGAACAAGGCGACTCTCGGGGGGCTTCAGAAAAAGGTAAGGTATTTTTTCATGGTGACTTCTGTTTCCGCGGACGGGGTTGAAAGCGACTATTCCGAAATATCGTCCCGGGAGCTGCCGGTGGAGGGATACTGATTTGGTGAATTCAAATGCATAAGGTAATGGACGAAACAAGCGAAGTTTCCATAAAGAAAAACCTGCTTGACGATATCAAGCTGAGATGGGCCGTCCTGGCCGTCATAATACTCATGTCGGTCCTTTACCAGATACTTGTCAAGGGCGCGCACATAATCCCCTTAATAGTCCTTTTTGTCCTGGCCGCCGGAATAAATTACGGCTACTTTTATTTCATGGAAAAACATATAAAGTTATACGTCTGGATATTCATAGCCGAGGCGGCCCTCGACGTGATCCTGGCCACAATGGGGATATATTTCACAGGCCGCATGGCGAGCCCGCTTTATCTCGTTTATTTTGTGATGCTGGTCGACGGATGCTTTGATTACTGGTCGGGCAAAAGGTATTATTTTTTTCTCGGCGGGATAGTGGCGGCTTACACGCTCCTTTTTGCTATCACAAGATCAGGCTCTTTGATAAGTCAGGATACGTTTGATTTTTGCGTAAAAGCGGCTTTCATGATAATAGTCGGGCTCCTGACGAATAATTTTGCCTATGAAATAAGGTCGTCCCGGACGCAGGACATGGCCGACGACACCGAAAAAGAAAAGCTGTACGAGGAGATAAAAAAATCCAACGTCAAGCTCGAGGATAACGTAAAAAAAGCCACCGAGAACCTTGAAAAAACGAATCTTATGCTCGTCAAGAAGAACATAAGCCTGCTGGCGGCCCATGAAATATACAAGACAGCCAATGAATCCAAGAACAAAGCCGAACTGCTGGAAATGATACTCGGCATAATCGTGCCTCTTATGAAAGGACACGGCGGCGTAATATTTTCAGCCAATGACGTAAAGAACAAACTGCGCATAGAATCCGTAAAAAAAACAGACTGGGGATATGATTTCACCGCGGGGCAGGAACTGGAAATAACCCCGGACTCGGAGCTCTACGGAACCCTGATACGCAGGCAGGCGTTTTTATACGAGGATGTCGAGGAAATGAAGGATGAGTTCATGAAAAAGGTGATCAAGAACGGCTCATGCATCGTCGCCCCTCTCATCGCGGGCGGGGAAGCCAACGGGATAATAGTGATATTCAACAGGAACCCTTACATCTACAACAAGACAGATTCGGAACTGCTGGAGCTTCTTGGCGAACAGATAGGGACGCTCATTTACAGCAGGTCGCTTTTCGAGGAGATGAAAATAAAAGCCTCAGGTCTGGAAAAGCTTGTTAAAGTCACGATCAACATAGAGTCTTCCCTGGACGTGGACGAGATCATAAGCACGGCCCTCATAGATTCCATCAAGAAACTTTTCTTTTATTCGACCGGCGTCATTACCATGCTCGACGGCTCCAATGAACTCAGGATCAGGGCCCAGTACGGCTACAAGGGACGCCTGCTGGACCGTGAAATACCAACCGACAGCATCACGGGTTGGGTGTTCAAGAACAGCAAGGGACTTATAATAAAGGACGCGGAAAAAATAAAATTTTACAATACGGAAGTGGACTCGCTTTACATAAAGGGCAGCGCCATTATCGCCCCGATAACAAGCAAGGGCGGGGTCATAGGGACCATATGCCTCTCGAGGAAGGAACCCTACACAAGGGAAGACCTTTACCTTTTGACGATCCTGGCGACCCATGTGGGCTCCACCATCGAGATGGCGCGTTTATACGAGGATGTTCAGCACGATTACATCAATACCGTTTACGCCCTTGCCGCGGCAGTCGACGCCAAGGACCATTACACCCACGGCCACTCCACGACCGTAATGAAATATTCCATGAAGATAGCAGAGGCCATGGGAATGCCGGACGACGAGGTCGAGACCATAAAATACGCGGGCCTGCTCCACGACATAGGCAAGATAGGCATAAGCGAGAACATAATCAACAAGCCTGGAAAGCTCACCAACGAGGAATATTCCATAATAAAAATGCACCCGCAGCTCGGCGCAAATATTATTTCCAAGATCGATTCGCTCAAAAAACTCGTGCCAATGGTGCTTTCGCACCATGAATGGTTCAACGGGGCCGGATATCCCCTGGGGCTGCGCGGCGAGGAGATCATGATAGGCGCAAGGATAATAAGCGTGGCGGACGCGTATTCCACAATGACCTCAAAAAGGCCCTACCGCGACGAACGTTCGACCGATTATGCGGTCAAGGAAATGACAAAATATTCCGGGATCCAGTTCGACCCGAAGATAGAGACCGCGTTCATTAAGGTGCTCAGGGAAGAGGAAGCCATAGAGAAAAAAGCCCTGGAGGAAAAATCGAAAACCGACCCGGAAAAAGCCGCGGAGAAACCCGCCGCCGAGAAAACTGCGGAAAAGGCAAAAAAGCGCATAAGGGTTAACATCGACGGGGACCTTTCGGACCCCGGGATAAAAAAGAACGAAGAGTTTTACAGCTGACATATACCTTTTTTTAGGACCTTCCAATGCCCCTCTATTTTTAAATTGAGTAAAATTTCTCTTTGTGATATTATCATTTATCTTACTAAAAGCGCATTAAATGCGCAATGACCCGAGGAGGGAATTATGATATTAAAACTTGGCCTGCCCAAAGGCAGCCTGCAGGAATCGACTTTCGGCATATTCAAAAAGGCGGGGTTCGCCATAAACGCCTCCTCGAGGAGTTACTATCCCGGCGTGGACGACCCGGAGCTTTCATTGACGCTTGCAAGGCCGCAGGAGATGGCGCGCTACGTGGCCGAAGGAATATTCGACGCGGGGCTCACCGGCTATGACTGGATGGTCGAGAGCGGCGAGAATGTAAAGGTCGTGGACAGGCTCGTATACGGCAAGGTGGGATTAAGGCCGGTAAGGTGGGTGCTTGCCGTTCCCGAGGACTCAAAGATAAGGTCGCCGAAGGACCTTGCGGGAAAAAGGATATCGACCGAACTCATAAACACGACGAAAAAATATCTTAAAAAGCACGGGGTCACGGCAGAAGTGGATTTTTCATGGGGCGCCACGGAGGCAAAACCCCCGCACCTGGCCGATGCAATAGTGGACCTGACCGAGACGGGTTCGTCGCTGCGCGCCAATAAACTGCGCATCGTGGATACCATTCTTGAGTCCACTACCGTGATGATCGCCAATGATAAATCGCTGAAGGATAAATGGAAACTGCAGAAGCTCAATAATGTAATGATGCTTTTGAAAGGCGCGCTTAACGCCGAGGAAATGGTGGGCTTAAAGCTCAATATTAATAAGAAGAACCTGCCGGCCATCATGAAGATACTTCCGGCCCTTAAAAGGCCGACCGTATCCGGGTTGCTGGGCGAGGAAAAGAACTGGATGGCCATTGAGGTTGTCATAGACGAGAAAAAGGTGAGGGAGCTTGTGCCCCGCCTCAAGGAAAAAGGGGCGGTTGATATCATAGAATATCCGCTGAATAAAGTCATATATTAAGGGGCGGAAAGGAATAAATTTGAAAAAAATGATATTGGCGGCCTTGATTCTATGCGCCTTCGGTTTTTTGCTGAGGGCGGCCGATGACAGCGAGATGTCGACCCTTACGGACGACACATTCTATTACAGTTCCCTGACAAATTCCGCGGAGTTCAAATTCAAGCCGGTTTACCAGCCGGCGTCCTTTACCGCCAACGAACTATTCGAGGACATCAAGGTCACCGCCGTGGAATCAATACCTTTCGGGTTTTTTCTGACTTTCGCCGCGTTATGGATAGACAAGGCCATTGAAGGCAGGACCATTTCGCCCAATATCGGGACGCTCCAGACCAATGAAAATATTTACATACCGGCGATCGCGGCCTTCGCCGCGGTAAATGTCGCCGTAAATGTCTTCACATATTATGATTACAGCAAGCAGAAAAAGAAGGAAGACACGGCAGGGAAAAACAAGGATAAACCCTGATAACACTTTAACGAGGAGCATTTATGGCGCAGATAAACCCGTTCAGGAGCCTTTTGTACAATCAGGAAAAAGTGGACCTAAAAAAAGTCATAATGCCCCCGTATGATATAATTAAGGAAAAAGACGCGGGGATATATTACAGGCGGGATCCCCACAATATCATCCGCGTTGACAAGGGAAGCGCCGAGGAAAACGACGGCGACAGGAACAACAGGTACACGCGGGCGGCCGACCTGCTTGACGAATGGATGATGGACGGCGTGCTTTTGCCCGACGGGGAAGAAAGTTTTTACGCGCATACGCAGGAGTACAGGCTTCCCGGAGGCGAAAAAAAGGAAATGACCGGTTTTTTCGCGGCAGTCAAGCTTGAGGAATTCGACAGGAAAATAGTCCTTCCGCACGAGCGCACCCATTCGGGGCCAAAAAAGGACAGGCTGGACCTTATGAGGGCCACACACGCCAACACCAGTCCCATTCTTTCGCTCTATTTCGACAAAACAAAAAAAATACACGCCATCCTGAAAAAAACAATGCGGGCAAAACCTTTCATCGACGTGGCGGGGTATGATTCGCTAAGGTCAAGGATGTGGAGGATCACCTCAAAAGGGGACATAAAGAAAATAAAAGTTTTTTTTGGCTCCAAACAGCTGTTCATAGCCGACGGGCACCACAGGTACGAAACGGCGATAAACTTCAGGAACGAAATGAGGCAAAAGCTCGGCATCGAGGAGACGCCTTATGATAATATTATGATGTGCCTGATATCCATGGAGCATTCCGGGATATCGATACTGCCGACGCACAGGGTATTCGCCGATTTCAGGGGATTCGACCCGCTATCTCCGGCCGTTGGGGAATTTTTTAAGGTAAAAAAGGTCCCATCCGCAGGGGCAATGAAAAAGGCCATGTTGAAAAGGACTGCCGGAAAAAAGATCGGGCTTGTCCTGCCAAAGGGCTTCTTTATCCTTGAACTCAGGCTCAAGCCATACCTGGCGGTTTTGCCGAAAAAAGAACATATCAGGCAGTATTACCTGCTTTCAGTTTCCATACTGCATACGCTTTTATTCGAAAGGATACTGGGAATAAAAGAGCAGGAGATACTTCACGGCATAGGATATACGCAGGACATCGACGAGGCTCTTAAGCTCGGAAAAAAATCAAAAAGATCGGCGGCGTTCCTTCTGGAGCCGTCGACAGTTGAAGAGGTAAAGGAAATGTCGCTTCACGGGGAAGTCATGCCACAGAAGTCGACATATTTCCTGCCAAAACTCTCGACGGGATTCCTTATAAATAAAATGGGCTGAAGCGGGAGGTTGTTTTGGATCTGTTCGGTAACGAAGAAGAGGAAGTAAAGGACGCCTCCAAAGTGCCGCTTGCTTTCCGCATGCGCCCGAAAACGCTCGCGGATTTCGCGGGCCAGCAGGAAGCGGTCGGCGACAGGGGCTACCTGAAAAAAATGCTGGAGTCCGGAAGGATACCTTCCATAATATTCTGGGGGCCGCCCGGCACCGGGAAAACGACGCTTGCCATGATAGTGGCGCAGCATATCAAAGCCGAGTTCATACCCATGTCCGCGGTATCAAGCGGGATAAAGGAAGTAAAGGCGGTGGTGGACAGGGCAAAGTTCAATTTGAGGGCGGGGAAGAAAACAATACTTTTTGTGGACGAAATACACCGTTTCAACAAGTCGCAGCAGGACGCCTTTCTGCCGCACGTGGAGAACGGGACGATAATACTGATAGGGGCCACGACTGAAAACCCGTCATTTGAGGTAAATTCCGCGCTTTTATCCCGAGCAAGGGTTATAACGCTGAAGGCGCTCGAATTTGACGACCTGAAAAAAATAGTACTAAGGGCCATAACGGACGCGGAAAACGGCCTCGGCAGGAGGCGGATAAAAATAACCGACGACGCTCTGAAACTTATCGAGACCATATCAAACGGCGACGCCAGGAGCGCCCTTAACATCCTGGAGGTTGTCGACGCCCTGAAAAAAGAGGATGAATACGGGATATCCGTCGAGGACGTCCGGCAGGCCGCCGACACCAAGACATTCCTTTACGACAAAGCCGGGGAGGAGCACTACAACCTGATTTCGGCGCTTCATAAATCAATGAGGGATTCGGACCCGGACGCCGCGCTTTACTGGGCCGTAAGGATGATGGAATCCGGTGAGGATCCGCTTTATGTGATAAGGCGCGTAATAAGGTTCGCCAGCGAGGATGTCGGCAATGCCGATCCCATGGCCCTTATTATCGCCAACGCGGCGAAGGACACATATCATTTCCTGGGTTCGCCCGAAGGCGAACTGGCCATTGCCCAGGCGGTTATCTATATAGCGTGCGCCCCTAAGAGCAACGCCGCATACGCGGCTTACGGCGGAGCGGTCGAAGACGTAAAGAATTCAAAGGACGACCCTGTGCCGCTGGGGATACGCAACGCGCCGACGAAATTAATGAAGGAACTCGGGTACGGCAAGGGGTATAAATACGCCCACGACTACGAGGACAATATAGTGGAGCAGCAGCATTTGCCGGACAGGATAAAGGACAGGAAGTATTACTTCCCGTCCGGGAACGGGCAGGAAGAGAACATTAAAGAAAGGCTTGCCGAATGGCGAAAAAAACTCTCTTCGCGCTGATAATGGTATTTACGGCGGCGGCCTCGTGCTTATGCCAGGTTGCGGCGGCCTACGGGACGACAGGGACCGCTTCCGGAACTACGCCTGCGGCTTCGGACATTGCGAACACAACCACGGCCGCCGTTGCGCTTACGACTACCGCGGCCACATTCAATGATGCGGGGTATATGACAGCCACGGTCACGGCGGCCACAGAGGACGAAATGATGAAGCTTAACGTCAAGGAACTCCACCTGGACATAACCCCGTCATTCAGGATAGAGCTCCCGGACACGAGCGTGGATCTGGGGCTAAAACAAAAGATAGGGGACACGACGCTTGAGGGCAGCACAAGCTACAATTATATTTATAACAGCATAAGGTACAGCCTTAACTATTCGCTGGATCTTTACGTGCCGGTGGGTCTTGCACTGTATGACTCCGTCGATTTCGAGCAGATATACCAGAACGCCAAATATATCCAGCGAGTCAAGGGGCTCGGAGTGAATATAGGGAGCCCGGTCATACTGTCGATTTTGAAGGTCGGGGCGGAATTCAAGAATGAAAGCACATACCTGGCTAAACTTGACAGCCCGCTGAACGTCGACCAGGGGCTGGCATCCCTGGTGACCACGTGGTTCGAGTTCAAGTTCAAAAACCGGATCGACGGCAAGGATTACGACATGCTGAGGTTCTGGGGCGACCTTGAAAAAGCGGTGCCAACGGACTATTCCTTTTATAATTTTCTTTTTTCAAATTATTCGGTGAACTTCACGTATAAATTCGAACCCGAGAGCATTCTCACCCTGCGCGGAGACACAGGGTATATGATGGTCGCCGATGTTGTGCCCCTGTGGAAAATATACAGCCTTGGCGGATTTGATTCCCTGGTGGGATATCCGATCAACGAGTTCCAGGATTTTTACAAGGTCATAGCCCGTCTCAGATACGACCAGGAACTGTTGGGCAACATAAACTGGGAAACATGGTGGGTAAGGTTCGACAGGCTGAAATTTTTTGTCATGGGCGACTGCGGCAGGGTGGGCAATGTTTACCAGGTGCAGCAGTTCCCGGGATACAAATACGGGGTGGCGGCCGGGATATCCCTGGACATTACTTTCAGGAAAAGGACGCCGCTGCGGGCGACGCTGGCCGTCGGACAGGCACTTTACAGCGGGCTGCCGCCGGTAGTGTATTTTTTCTACGAGCTGCTGTAGAAAGGCAAAAGTCAAAAGTAATAACCAATAAGCGCAATTATTAATCGGATAATTGACAACACCCTGTTTTTATTTATAAATTTGCAAGTTGAACTTATTGGTTTTGCGTTTTAACTTTTAACTTTAATTATTGATATTACTCATTGTTTTTGTTATATTAAACTCACTTAATAAATATTTGAAAAAAGAACCACTGGAGATTCCATGAGCCTGTCACTTGCCGGTTATGTGTTCAACCCTATCGTCTCGATCGCTGATTATGTGAAAAACCCCGATATTGAAGGGCTTTTTGGCATATTTTTCCTGAAGCACCCGGAGAAAAAAATGGCCGATTACGGCGTTGTTTATATAGGGGAAACAAAGGAAATATACGAGGACAACGCTTTTCCTACCGGCCACAAAAAATACCATTGCTGGGCCGACAAGGGACAGGGCGAGGAAAATCTTTACATCGGCCTGTGCCCGACTCCGGGTCTCATGCCGAAACAGAAAGACCTGATCAGGAACCATCTTATCTACAAATATAATCCGCCCTGCAACAGGTAGCCGTGGGAAAAAACATGCGCGCCGTTATCCTGGCGGCTTGCACCTTTCTTTTGGCTCCCGTATCATTCGCGTACCAGGAGTTTTATCCGTCTGGATTGGGCATGACCTGGCATTATGCCGGCCATATGAAACAGGATAATGCCGCGAAGATACGCGTCGAGGCAAAAATAATATCATTTGACACAATAAATTCCGTCCAGTACATGTATTACGCCGCGCCGTCGGTCGACGTTCGATTCATGGTCAGGGTTGATGAGGCTGGCGCGTATATGAAACTGGTAAAATACCCGTTCCCCATATTAAAATTCCTGACAGTGGACGTCTATATGGAGCCTGAGATTCAGTTCCTGAAGTTCCCGCTCACTGAAGGAGAAACGTGGACGCAGAATTTAAAGGCGACCGCAGACCTGGTCCCTTTCAAGCTTAACAGGGATGTAAAGGTCAAGTTCACCGTCGTCGCAAAGGAAAAATTCAGGTACAAAGGCGCGGACCTTGACTGTTACCGGGTCAGGATGGAACGCGACGAGGGTATGGGCACGTTATGGGTGGAGGACAACTGGTTCGCCAGCGGCCTGGGATTCGTACGCGGGGACACCCCGGAATATTTTATAGAACTTAACGGTTATGATCCGGTTTCGGCCATGCCGTCTTCGGCCACGGCCAAATAACCCCGGTATGAGATCAAAAGCGCCAATTTTCATTCTAGCGGCGTTTTTATTCTGCGCTTATTCCACAAGGGACAACGAGAATATACGTTTCGGCGCTCCCGAAGGCGGCGGAAAACGCCTCGTCAAGAACGGTTTTGTGCTTTCCTACGACACAGCCCTTAAGTCCCCGTTATGGACCTCATATTACCTCAAAAAAGAAAATATAACGCTTTCCGGCGGCAGTTCCGGGTTTTTTAAGGCGGATGCATCCCTTAAGCCGGCGGAAAGGTTGTCCAGGGAAGATTATCCTTCAACATATGAAAAATGCCCTATGGTCCCGGTCAGGGATATGGCTTATGATAAAAAAGCCTTCTCCGACGCTTTTTTGCTGACCAATGTCTGCCTGATGTCGCCTGAATTGAAAAACAAAAAATGGCGCGAGCTCGAGGATGCGGTGCGTTATTTTGTAAAAAAGCGGGGTTCTGCGTGGATAATAACCGGGCCTGTATTTGACAGTAAGACAAAAAAGCAAAAAAGGGCGGGTAAATCCGGGATCGCGGTCGCCGCCGGGTTTTATAAAATCGTCCTATACCAGTCCGAAGATTACGCTTTTCATGCAATAGGATTTTACATGGACAATTGCGCCGACAACCTGCCGCTCGAGTCTTATATTACCGGCGTTTCTGATATAGAGGCAAGGACAAAGCTCGTCTTTTTCGATTCCTTTCCGCCGGAGGTCCAGGGCATAATGAAGAAAAAAGCTGTTGACCGGGCTTTTGGCGGGAATTGACGGCCAAGTATTTAATATTGCAATATGTTTCACCATGTGGTAAATTAATTGCCACTACTCTTGAAAGGAGAAGTCATGAAAAAATTTTTGGTTTTGGCAGCAGTTCTCGTATTTGTAATGGCAATTGGATGCGCAAAGAACGGTGGCGCAACGGCCGCGACGGTAAACGGAAAGGTCATCACAACCCAGGATCTCGATGACGAGATAGAATCATTGCCCCAGCAGTACAAGATGTTCGCGCAATCACCCGACATGAAGAAAAAAATACTGGATAACCTGGTTATCAGCGAACTTTTGATACAGGAAGCGGAAAAAGAGGGGCTTCTCGCAAAGGCCGATGTCCAGAAAAAAATAAAGGATTACGAGAGTTCCATCAAGGCAGAAGTGGAGACACAGATAATCAGCCTCCAGAGGCAGAAAGAAAAGGCTTCCGATATCGCGAAAAGGGAGACCGTCATTAAGGAGCTCCTGGCCACGAAGGATTTCAAGGACCAGCCGGTAACGGATCAGGAAATCAAGCAGTCGTACGCGCAGTATTCGGCTTCAATGAAAAAACAGGACCCGAACGCCAAGGTCGAGCCCCTTGCAAAGATAGAGAACGACATCAAGACATCGCTTGCCAGGCAGAAATGGCTTGATTCGCTCAAGGCCAAGGCAAACATAACGGTAAATGATTCCGTATTCGCACAGCAGGGCCAGGGGATACCGGCAATGCAGGCTCAGCCGGCCGGAGTAAAGATAGTCGAGCCCAACGCGGACACATCGGCGGCTAAAAAGTAATTAATGCGTTCAATTCAATATATTATTATTGCCGCACTGGCCGTTCTCACGGCCGGTTGCGGCAATAATATATTAAACGAGCCTGTTGCGGTTGCCGACGGACATAAAATAACCGCCGGCGAGATGGAATTAAAGGCGAAGCTTTACGGCCTTTCCATAACAAACAAAAAAGAGGCCGGGCAGTTCGTAAATCTTCTCATTAATGATTATCTTGTCCTTGAAGAGGCCAAAAGGATGAAAGTCGCCTTTACCGGCGATGAGATGAAAGCCGAGATGGAAAATTTTGCACCTGATTACGCTTCCGAGGAGACAAAAAAAGCGCTCAGAGCCGTGGGCATCGGGTACGGCGAATGGATAAAGGACATAAGGGAAAAGGTCACCAGGAAGAAGCTCATAAACATGGTGATGAAGGACAAGATAAAAGCCGACCCGGAAGAGATAAAAGGCTACTTCTGGAGCAACATCCTGGACTTCAGGACATTCAAGAAGGTCAGGGCCCGGCAGATAGTGCTGGATTCCGAGGAAAAGGCAAAACAGGTCCAGCAGCTCCTGATGCGGGGCGAGGCTTTTGAAAAACTCGCCGAAAAATACTCCGTGACCTCAGAAGGAAAGAACGGCGGCGACCTGGGATATTTCGGGGTCGGCGAAATGCCTTCCTTCATAAACGACGCGGTTTTTTCGATGAAGAAAGGCGAAATAAGCGGCATAATAAGATCGCCATACGGCTGGCATATATTCAAATGCGAGGATATACAGGAAGAAAAAACGCCGAAGTTTGAAGAGGTAAAGGATCTGGCTTATTCGAAATATTACGAGAGCAAGAAGGACGAATATTTCAACTCGTGGATGCAGGACATCCGCAGGAAAGCCAGGATAACGATATACGAAGAAACGCTTTACAAACTGGTTGAATCAAAGGAGGCTGTAAAATGAAAAAGATGATATTCACGGCGGTCATCGCCCTGTTTGGAGCCGCGCTTTTCGGAACCGCGGGGCAGGCCGACAAAATCATAGTAAAGGTCAACGACGAGATCATCCTGCAAAGCGAGGTTGACGAAGCCACTGAAATGGCCGCGGCGCAGGCAAAGCTTTCGAACCAGCCGTTCAACGATGACGAGTTCAGGAAAAACGCCGTAAAAAATATGGTTGAACAAAAGCTCATCATAACCATGGCCAAGGACGAGAACGTTGTCGTGAGCGACGAGGCCGTTGCCGACAAGGTGAACGAATTCCTTGAAGGGCTTCGCTCGAAGTTCCAGACCGAAGAGGCATTTGAGGAGGCGCTCCAGAAGGAAGGCCTTTCATACACCGATTTCCGCATCAAGATCGAGGCGCAGGTCCACGACAGCCTGATATTTTCAAAGGTCAAACAGAAGAAACAGCAGGATTTTATAGCCAAGGCGGCGGTTAGCGACGAGGAACTGAAGGATTACTACGATAAGAACAAGGATTCGCTCAAAGTGGACGACAAGATGAAACTGACAAGGATGTACATTGCCAGGGGACAGATAGAGGCCGCCGACATCGACAAATACACGGCCGAAGTCGAGGCTAAAATAAAGGCCGAAGGGTTCGACAAGACCGCCCTCGAACTCAAGGGCAAAAAGGGAATAACCGTAACGGACCTGGACTGGGTGGAAACAGCCAATCTTTCCAAGAGCGTCAGGGACGCGCTTAAGGACCCGAAAAAAGGCAAGGTGACGGTGCCAATCGACACGCCTTCATCATCGCCGTCGGATAACGGCGGATATCAGATAATAAAGATCGCCGATTACCAGAGCGGCACGGTTCCGGAATTCGCGGACGTCAAGGAAAAGGTCAGGGTAAAGGTAATCGAGGAAAAAGTGGACGCCCTGTGGAACGAGTGGATAGATACCGTAAAGAAAAAGGCCTACATCAGTTATATGTAAGGCCGGGTAAAATATTAGAACGGCCGCAGGACGGCCGTTGAACAAAATAAAAACGCTCCGGACGCGGTTTTTGGCCGGGTCGCAAGATTAAGGAGTGATGACATGTTAAAAGTCGGAATTATCGGCGGTTCCGGGTTGACCGGCCGCGAAATCATAAAGGTGCTGTTAAAACACGGCGAAGCCCGGCCGTCAATCGTAACTTCCCGCGCTTCCGCCGGAAAAAAAGTAAGCGACGTTTTTCCGGAATTCAACCGCCTGACCGACATTGAATTCACGGACCCGAAAGAAAACTCCATATTCGGATCCGCCGATTTTTTCTTTGTTTGCCTTCCGCATACGGACGCCATGGAGTTCGTGAAAAAAGCGCATGACCGCGGCAAAAAGGTGGTCGACCTTTCCGCGGATTACCGCATGCGCAGCGCAAAAACGTACGAAAAATTCTATAAGACCGCGCATAAATATCCGGAGCTGCTGAAAAAGGCGGTTTACGGCCTTCCCGAGCTTTTCCGCGGGGAAATAAAAAACGCCGACATTGCCGCCAATGCGGGATGCCACGCTTCATGCACCATACTGGGGGCGGTCCCGGCGCTCAAACACATGCAGGTCGAATCCATAATTTCCGATTCCAAGACCGGCATATCGGGTGCGGGCATGAAGCCGGTCGCCAGCTCGCTTTACATAAACGTAAACGAGAACGACGTGCCGTATAACGTGGGATTCAAGCACCGTCACGCGCCTGAAATAACGGAAATATTGAAGCGCGCGACCGGGAAGAACGCGAAACTTGTCCTGACGCCGCAGCTTATACCGGTCGACCGCGGGATGCTGGCCACCATTTATATAAGGCTTAAGAAGGGCTTAACAGCAGCCGCCGCGGAAAAGATATACCGCGATTTTTATGCCGGCGAGCCCTTTGTGCGTTTTACCGACAACATCAGCATGCACAACGTCCAGAACACAAATTTTATAGACATTAAGATTGAGGATTCCGGACACAGGGATATCCTCCTTGTTATAGCGGCTTTCGACAACCTTATGAAAGGCGCCTCGGGAAACGCGGTCCAGAACATGAATATCATGATGGGATTCGACGAAACAGAGGGCTTGCTGTGAAAAAAACATATTTGCTCCCGTCGGGTTTTGCCAGCGCCGGGATACACGCAGGCATAAAGAAAAACAAGAAGGCGGACGCCGGGCTTATCTATTCGAGGACGCCATGCAGGGCTGTCGGGTTTTTTACGAAGAACCGGCTCAAGAGCGTCCACATAATGCACGCGAAAAAGGCGATCAACTCGCCCATACAGGCGGTTTTTGCCAACAGCGGGAGCGCGAACGTGCTCACCGGAAAAGCCGGATTTTCGGATCTTAAGGCCATACTGGAAAGCGCGGCGAAATATTTGTCTCTGTCTCCGTCACGCATGCTGGCGGCCGCGACGGGGAAGATATCAAAACGTATCCCCGTAAAAAACGTCCTTGCATCAATGGAGGAGCTCGCCGGTGCGCTCTCGACGCACGACAGTTCCTTTCCGGGGGCGATCATGACGACGGATACATGCGAAAAATACGCCTCGGATGTGGTTCCCATAGGCGGTAAAGATGTCACAATTTGCGCCGTGGGCAAAGGCGCGGGCATGATTTCTCCGGATATGGCAACCATGCTCGTCTTCTGCATGACCGACGCGGCAATCGGACGGTCCCTTTTACGGCAGGCGGCCTTTGAGGCGGTAAAGGGGTCCTTTAACAGGATAACCGTGGACGGGGACATGAGCCCCAACGACACCGTGTATGTCCTGGCCAACGGCGAGGCGGGCAACAGGGAAATAACTTCGAAGAACGCCGATTACATAAAATTCAGAAAAGCGCTGTCTGATATATTTTATTCCCTGGCCGACGACATGGTCATGGACGGTGAAGGCGCAACAAAATTCATAAAAGTGGTAATTTCCGGGGCCAGGTCGCCCCTGCAGGCGGAAAAAACCGCCAGGCAGATAGCCAATTCACAGCTTGTCAAAACAGCTTTTTTCGGCATGTCGCTGAATCCGGGCCGCATAATAAGCGCGGCGGGGCAGACATTCGCCGATTTCAATCCGGACAGGATAACCCTGAAATTCAACGGAAAAACCGTGATAAAAAACGGCGGCATGATCGGGAAAAATTACGCCGGCGCCGAACAGGAACTGAAAAAACGGCGCATAGAAGTCGAGCTGGACCTGGCAAACGGCAGGCACGGTTGTTTTATTCTCACGTCGGACCTTTCATACGATTATGTCAAGATAAACGCGGATTACAACTAGAAAATAAAAATTTTGGTTGGGGAAAAATTGCAAAACACACCGTCTCGGGCTCCTGAAGGTAAATCACGGATATCTCCGGGTTTTCCCAATTATACCGCAGTATGTTTCATCATTATAAGCATTGTGCTTTCTCCGGCCCGCGGTTTTGCCGTATCGTCGGCCTATATAGACTGCCGCACGGCCACGGTAACCGTGGTATCCGACGACCCGCTTTCGCGGCAGGACAAGGGAAGGTTCACGGCGGGCGACGGGGCGGGCAGGAAGATATTATACGGATATCCAGGGGCGCCGTGGTCGTCATTTACCACGCTGAACATAGAGGCCCCGGTGAACACGCTGACCGTATACGGCTCTTCCGCGGGGGCGTGGCAGGTAAACCCGTACGATACCTTTGACGAGAACGGGAATTCCATGAACACTTCCACCTGGGCATATTCCGGCATCCATGTCAGGCAGGACCTTTCCATAATAAAAAATCCCGACACCCAATCGAGATACGACACCATAAGGATAAGATACGCCGTGGAGAACAGGAACACGTTTACCGCGCAGGTGGGGCTGCGCATAATGCTGGACACCCAGGCAAACGGCAACGACGCCTCGCCTGTCTATACTTCTTCCTCGGGGCTTGTCTCGCAGGAGGAGAAATTCACCGGCGCGGCAGTCCCGGATTACTGGTACACACAGGATGACCCGGTCAGCCCGACTGTAATTGCCGAAGGGTATTTAAATTCGGCCGGAGCCACGACGCCGGACATGCTTATAATAGGCCAGTGGGACTACATGAACGAGGGTGTGAACATCTGGGATTACGAGGTGCATGCCCAGGCCATTACGGACAGCGCTGTCGCCGTATTTTACGATCCGGCCCTTATCGCGGCCGAGACTACGGATACAATAATCGCTTATTTCGGCATAGCGGACATGTCGGGGGCGAACCTCTCGATAAGCAAGGACGCAAACGTTGCCTCCGCGAATTACGGCGACACAATAAGTTACAATATTGTTTACTCCGACAATTCGGCCTACTCACTCACGTCCCTTTCGATCTGGGACACCCTGCCCTGGAACTCCGGATTTGTCGACGCGTCGCCGGGTTACACACTGTCGGGATCCGTGTTGAGCTGGAGCCTGCCCGACCTGCCGAATTCATCGAACGCCTACAGCCTCTGGGTAAGGGTAAAGGCGTCGCCGCAGGGCGAGTCGCTTACGAATACGGCTTACGGCGCATATACGGATACGCACTGGAACACAAGGCAGATACGCCATTCAGGCGAAGTGAACGTGGCCCTTCCAAGTTTTACTCCGACGCAGACTTTTACCAGCAGCCCGACATTCACCATAACGCCGACAATGACCATTACGCAGACACCGACGGTTTCGCCGACATTCACCCCAGTGCCGCCCGCGCTCGTATTTAAAATGGAGGGTAATTTTCCGAACCCCGGCGCGGCCTATACCAATTTTCTTTTCACCCTTACCCGCGACGCGGCCATCCAGGTGAGGATATACACCATTTCCGGGGAATTCATAATACAAAAACAGGGCTATTTTAACGCGGGCAGGGATTATATAAGGTGGGACCTGAAAAACCTTAACGGCAGGGATGTCGCGTCGGGCACTTATTTGTATAAAATCTCAGCCTCCACAGACAGGGGAGAGAAAGCCGAAGCAACGGGGAAATTCGCCGTTGTAAGATAAAACAGCCGCTGTCAAAATAATATTGTTGAAAATTGACAAATAATACGGAAGATAGTATAATCAAAATTAACTCATGATTTTAAGGTTAAAAATAGTGAAACAGCAAAGCAAACGAGCCTCTTGAAATTGACAAAAAATCTACACACGGTTAAGTAAGCGAACGAAAAAAAATGAGAGGTAAAAATGGCGGATATTATTTCCAGCCTTGTAAACGGCAATAAGGAGACGTTTTTTAAGGATGAAAACCAGATAGCCGTATGGACCACGGACGCCGAGGGTAACGTAAAAAAAGAAGGTGAAAAAATAGACGGCGTAATAAAACGCATCATTGTGGATGAATTCGGGGTTGAAAAAGGCGAGACCGTGGAGATACGCGGCAACGAGCTTAAAAAAGGGGTCGCCAGGATATATTTCAACGACGGTAAGGTAATGCAGGAGATACAGCATAATAATTTCAACGTCAACGGTTTCATAAGGATGTATTACCCGGGCGGAGCCCTGAAGCTCGAGGGGGCCTACCTTAACGGCATAGGCCAGTGGCCCATGAAAACTTATTATGAGAACGGGAAACTGAAAATAGAAAAGACCTACGTGGAAAACGTCAGGATCCAGAAGACGTATCTTGAAACCGGCGAGCTTGAGGCCGAGGAGACATTCGATAACGGCGTGGAGAACGGCCCCTTCAGGCTTTTTCACAAGAACGGCAAGGTCAGGGCCGAAGGGTCTTATAAGGACGGGAAACGCGACGGCCTTTACAGGGTGTTTTTCGAGACGGGAATGATCAAACTCGAGGGTGAATACAAGAACGGCGTGGAGGAAGGCACGTTCAGGCTTTATTACAAGACCGGCAGCGTCGAGACCGAGGAAGTTTACAGGAACGGCAAGCAGGAGGGGCCCTATATCCAGTATTTTGAAAGCGGAGGGGTCAAGCTTTCCGGCCTTTATGAGAACGGCAAAAAGAACGGCGAATATAAGATGTATTATGAATCCGGGAAAATAAAGATAGAAGGGACCTTCAGGGACGGCAGGGAAGACGGGCCGTATAAACTGCATTATGAATCCGGCGGGATAAAGATCGAAGGGGAATACAGGGACGGCGTCGAGGACGGGCCCTACAAACTTTATTACCAGGACGGCGGCGTAAAGGTCGAGGGCCAGTACAAGAAGGGCATGGAACACGGCACTTACAGGCTTTTTTATCCGTCGGGAAAATTAAAGGTCGAGGAAACATACAGGGACGGAAAAGTCGAGGGGTTATACAGGGCTTATTTTGAGTCCGGAAAGATACAGGCGGAAAAGATGTTCAAGGACGGACTTTCCGACGGGCCGTGCAACCTTTACCATGAGAACGGCAAGATAAAGATAGAGTCGGTTTTTGAGGCCGACAAACAGATAGTAATGATCGAGTACGATGAAAAAGGGACAAGGATAGCTTAAGGACAACATTCCGGAGGGGCTTTTAATGGATAAACTGGGCAGGCAGCTCTTCAGGCTCAAGGACCTGAACATGATGATGTCGGAAACCCATGAAGAGGGCCACAAGCTAAAAAAAGTACTGGGCCCGCTTGAGCTTGTTTTGTTCGGTATCGGGGTAATAATAGGCGCGGGAATTTTCGCCACTGTGGGAACCGCGGCCGCCGGCGACGCGGCAAGGCCCGGGGCCGGCCCCGCGCTCATCCTTTCTTTCGCGATTACGGCCGTGGCTTGCGGCTTCGCGGCGCTTTGCTACGCGGAGCTTGCCTCGCTTGTTCCCATATCAGGCAGCGCATACACCTATTCCTACGCCACCTTCGGCGAACTCATTGCGTGGATAATCGGATGGGACCTCATGCTTGAATACTGCGTGGGCTCGATCGCGGTTTCGATATCATGGTCCGGATATTTCAACGGGTTCCTCCATTCAGCCGGGATAAACCTGCCGGTCTGGGCGACCGTCGATTACAGGACCGCCATGCAGGGTTTCACAAAAGCCGCCGCCCTCATAAGCGGCGGGACGCCCATTTCCGCGCTCGCGCCAAACCTCCGCCACGCCTTCGAAGCCTACAGCGCCGCGCCGCATATTTTCGGCATAGCCTTCATATGCAACCTCCCGGCAAGCCTTGTGGTCCTGCTTTTGACCGCCCTTCTGGTCCGGGGCATAAGGGAATCATCGGCTTTCAATATTGTAATAGTGACGGTAAAACTGCTGGTGATAGCCTTTTTTATTTTTGTGGGCGGCCGGCACATCAACCCGGCAAACTGGCATCCTTTCGCGCCCAACGGGTTCGCCGGCATAAAGGCCGGGGCTGCGATAGTTTTCTTTGCTTACATTGGTTTTGACGTGGTCTCCACCGTCGCGGAAGAGACAAGGAACCCGAAAAGGGACATGCCGATAGGCATCATCGGATCGCTTGTGGTCTGCACCATCCTTTATATGCTTGTCGCAGCCGTCTTTACCGGCATAATACCTTTCCCGGCGTTAAAGGAGGCCATGGCCACGCAAAAAGCAGAGCCGCTCGCGTACGCCCTTGAGAGCATAAACCTCGGATGGGCGGCCATGATAGTGGCCGTGGGTTCGGTTGCGGCCCAGCTTGCTGTCCTTCTGGCCCTGCTGCTCGGACAGTCAAGGATATTTTTTTCCATGTCCAGGGACGGGCTTCTTCCGGGCATATTCTCAAAGGTCCACGAAAAATTCAGGACGCCTTATGTCACGACGATCGCCGTGGGTCTGCTGGTGGCGATTGTGGCGGCATTTACCAATATTGACGAGATGGTGGACCTTACAAATATTGGGACGCTTTTCGCCTTTGTCCTGGTATGCTTCGGCGTGATAATCCTGCGTGTAAAAGAACCCGACAGGCCAAGGACATTCAGGGTTCCGTTTTCCCCCGTATTCCCGCTGCTCGGCGTTGCCGCATGCATATTCCTGATGACCGGGCTTCCGGCGGTCACATGGATAAGGTTCGTGGTGTGGCTGTTAATCGGGCTGGCGGTCTATTTTACATACAGTTACAGCCATTCAATGCTGCACCCGAAGAATTCGGGAAAGCAGGCGCATGTGCATAAACAGTGAGGCGCCTTCCTATATAATTATATAGGGGCGCATTTTATCGAATGTTTTTATTTTACTTTTACGGCGGGAAACCGACAATATACCCGGGACGGCAGGGAAACAAGGATTTTTTTTGCTTATCGTGAAACGCAGTGTCAAAAATGTCCTTGAAAAAATAAATAAACTGTTGTAATATCCTTTTTGACTTTTTAAGGTCGCAAATATCCGCCTTATTAGGAGTTCAAATATATGATAGAAATGAAGGTTAACGGCCTGGCGATAGACAGCGCATCGAAGATGCCGGTCGTTATTTTGACCGATAAGGATGAAAAAAGGTTCCTTCCGATATGGATAGGCGTTTATGAGGCCGACGCTATACTTGTCGCACTTGAGAATATCGACGTTCCAAGGCCCATGACCCACGACCTGGTCAGGACAATGCTGGACACGATGGAAATAACCATAGACAGGGTCGTGATACACGACATAAAGAACAATACTTTCTTCGCAAAGATACACCTTATAAAGGACGGCAAGGAGTACGAGATAGATTCAAGGCCTTCGGACGCCATCGCCATGGCGCTAAGGATGGATTCGTCCATATTCGTTTCAGAGCACGTCATAATGGAAGCGACCATAATGGACAAGGATAAGTACGAAAAGGAAATGAAGGAATTCAAGGAGTTCTTAAAAGACATAAAGCCCTCGGATTTC
>Ga0181520_10003217_pt1 | contig 28946 bp, 22 predicted proteins | sample PEATcosm2014_Bin_29_FD_132451 | JGI IMG/M metagenome (GOLD analysis project Ga0181520, IMG submission 132451) | Peatland microbial communities from MTU Mesocosm Facility, Houghton, MI, USA - PEATcosm2014_Bin02_30_metaG | ecosystem: Environmental > Terrestrial > Soil > Wetlands > Peat | place...
AGTGGGCCAGCGCCTCGTCTTGCCGCCCCAGATCGAGCAAGATGTTTCCCATGTTGTTGTGTCCCATGGCGAAACCGGGCTCGATTTCCAGGGCCTTGGCATACTCGGCCAGGGCCTCGTCGCGCCGGCCCAGGCGGGCCAGAACCGTGCCCATCCCGGCACGGATCTGGGCGTTGTCGGGCCGCAGCCCGGCCGCCGCGCGATAGTGGCTCAAGGCCTCGTCGAAGCGGCTCAGGCGGTTCAACGTGTTACCCAGGTTTTGGTGCGCCGTCGCATAATCGGGCCCGATCTCCAGGGCCTTGCCATATTGCACCAGCGCTTCCTGGAAGCGGCCCGACAGCAACAAAGCGCCGCCCAGATTGCAGTGCGCCACATCGTTGCGCGGCGTGCAAGCCAGGGTGTGGGTCCAGAGCGTTTCGCTGTCATGCCAAAAGGATGTCTGACGCCACGCACAGGCCATCAAGGCCACCAACAGCAAGACCGGCGTTAGGCCGCACAGCCAGCGCCGATACGGCCAACATCGGCACACGTCGGCCGCTCCCCACACCAGGGCAAGATACAATCCGATCTGCGGCAGGTAGGTGAAGCGGTCGGCCCTGGCCTGCAGTCCTGCCTGCGTCATCCCGATCACCGGCGCCAACATGCCCAGGTACCACAGCCAGCCTACGACCAGATACGGTCGCCGTCGCCAGCCGGCCAGCACTGCCAAAGAGATGCCCGCCAACAGCGTCCCTGCACCGACGACTTTCCAGATCGGAAGACTAGCTCCCGGGTGCGGATAGAACGCGGCCAATTCTTGCGGGCAAAAGAGCTGACCTAAATAGGTAGCGTACGAGACCAGAGCGTTGCATGCGCGTTGCCAGACATGTAGACGCTCGACGGGGATCACGGCTGCGCCCTGGGCCCATACGGTTACGATGCACGAGATGGTCGTCAGCAGGAGCAGAGGCAGTTTCTCGACAACGAGTTGCCCGGGGGACGAAAACCGCCCGAGGTCGGCTTCGGCAAGGTCTGCCCCACCCACAGAAACCCCTTCTTGGCCAGGGTGGGGCGTTAGGCCGCCGCGACAACTCCCCGCGAACCTCCCCAGCGGCCAGTAATCCAGTAAGAGCAGCACCAACGGCAACGTTACCAGCATCGGTTTGGCCATCAGCCCCAGGGCAAAAAGGGCAACCACGAGCAGGTATCGGCCCAGTGAAAATGGTCTGCGCACGTAGCGGGCATACGCCGCCAACGTCAACGCAAAGCAGAGCCCGCTCAAGACGTCTTTGCGCTCGGAAACCCAGGCTACCGATTCTACCCGCAAGGGATGCACGGCAAAGATCGTCGCCACCAGCGCACTGGGCCAGAAGCCGCGGGTCATTTGCCAGAGGACCAGAAACAAGACCACCGCCGCGGCCGCGTGCAGCAACACGTTGGTCATGTGGTGTCCACCGGCACTGAGGCCGTAGAACTGACAGTCCAACATGTGGGACAGTCCGGTCAGCGGATGCCAGTTCATGGCGTGGCTGTGAGAGAATACCCACGCAATTCCCGCGACGCTGAGCCCACCGGAAATCTGCGGGGTTTGGTACACGTACACATCGTCGTCGTAGTTGACAAACCCGTACTCGACCGTCTGTCCGAACACCAAGGCGACCGCCAGCAGCAGGAAACCGGAGAGGGTCAGCAGCAAGCCACGGTTCTTGCCCTCCTTGGCGGTCCGTTCTTCGGCAGGACCGGTCGGTTGGCCCAACTTATCAGACCGAAACGTCAGCATCGCGTCCGACATGAGCTGCCAACCATCCTAGGCCAAGCCCCTTATGACTTCTCAAGGGGCTTCAGATGTTTCCAGCATAAGCAGGGGCGACGGGGACTGTCAAGTTCGCCGCCGGACCTCGGCCGCCCGCTCGGGGCCAGGTTGATGACCACCCGGTTTTGCGGCCGTTGGAAGCCGGAGTTGGCGATCGCCCGCGCCACGCGATGCGTGCTCTCTTTGACTGCCGCCTCGGGCAAGCCCACAAGCATAGTTTTCGGCAGTCCGGCGGGCGAAACGTCCACCTCGACCTCGACCGGCAAGGCGTCGATGCCCAACAGCGAGAAGCTTTTCAGCTTGGCGAGCATAGTGCGGTCCGCCGATGCGAGCCTCGATTGTACCCTCTTCACGGGGCATGCGAAAGGGGGTAGAATAGGCACGTCAAGCCCAAAGGGGATTCCTCCTGAACACCAACGTGCTCGGGCGCATGCATGAACATCTGCCAGGCTGCCACAGCCGAACAAGTCGCTATTTCGCGCGTTTTGTTTGAGGAGTATGCGGGGTGGCTTGGGATTGACTTGAGCTTTCAGGGATTCGCGCTGGAACTGGCGAGTCTGCCTGGACGATACTCGCCACCGGCCGGACGGTTGCTGCTCGCCATGGCCGGCGCCGACGCTGCCGGCTGCGTGGCGATCAGACCTCTGACGGCAAGCGTTTGCGAGATGAAGCGCTTGTTTGTGCGGCCCAAATTCCGCGGTAAGCACGTCGGAAGGCTGCTCGCCGAGCGGATCGTGGCCGAGGCACGCTCCCTTGGTTACCAGACGATGCGGTTGGACACTTTGCCGCAGATGCGGGCAGCAATTCGAATTTACAAGACACTTGGATTTGTTCCGTACGCGGCCTATTATGACACGCCGTTGCCAGGCACCGTGTTTATGGAATTGCAGTTGTGACGAAATCGCCCAACCATGCGATGAGCGGGGAGCGCGTTCGGCCCGACAGTGCGGGCGGGCGTCAGTGCCGCGATCCCCGGTGTCGGCTTGAGTGTTAGGCAGCACGCAGGAAACGAAATACCCACCCGATCCCAGTCCCACCGCATCATCAAGGGGTCGGCACCGTGGCGCGGGTAGACCAATTCCTGCGTGCTGCCTTAGACTTCACTCGTGTCGGACTCAGAGGCGATCCTGGAAGGCCCGAGAACGTGAACCTGCTAGACTGGGCAGTCTGGGAACCGTATTCTTGCTGAAACACCCGCACAGTTAGCGAGCATCCACCATTTTCTTGAACCTCTGCCAAGTTTGCACGACTGTAATGACGGAGGAATGATGAGGACCGCCGAAGACGTTCACGACGAACTGCTGGTGATGGGGTGCCAGGACGGCGATGGCGAGTCGCTCATCGCTCTTGTCAACCGTTGGCAACCGCGTTTGTTGTGTCATGCGATGCGGCTGACGCGCGAGCACGAAGCCGCAAGGGACGTTGTGCAGGATGCCTGGGTGGCGATTGTGCGAGGGATACGTCGCCTTGACGACCCTGCCTGTTTCGCACCTTGGGTCTATCAGATAGTGACCAACAAATGCGCGGACTGGACCCGGCAGCGACAGCGACAACGGGCCAGCCTTGTGCCTCTGGTTATCGAACCTGCGGCCAAGGAGGCGGTGGCCGAAGACACGCATGACGATGTGGCGGCCATGCGCAAGGCGATTGGACAGCTTCCGCACGATCAGCAGGCGATCCTGTCGTTGTTCTACGTCGAGGAGTTGTCCATCCGAAACATTGCTGAGGCGCTATCCCTGCCAGTGGGCACGGTGAAGTCACGGCTGCACTATGCCCGCAACAATCTGAAAGAGGTAATCGAAAGGAGAAACCAATGAAGGACATTGATGAGAAAATCCGCGAAGCGCTGCACAGTGAAGACTCGGAATTGCTGGAGCACTATCGTAACGAGCAGTCCATTCCCCAGATGGTGATCGACTCGTTTCGTAGCAGACACCGATGGTTTATTGTGCTGGTGTTCACGATAGGCATTGCGATTGGCCTGCTGGAAGTCGTCGTGGCGTACCAGTTCTTTCATGTGGAATCCACACGGGAGATGATTGCATGGGCGACCGGCTTTGTCGTCGGCGTGATTGCGGTCGCCATGATGAAAGTCTGGTATTGGCTGGAACTGAACAAGAACTCGCTTGCACGCGAAATCAAACGACTGGAACTGGAACTGGCGAACCTAAGCCGGAGATTATCTAGCGCATCGTCGCAAAGGTAAAACGAAGGAGGCAAAGCACAACGGCAAGAGCTACGTGGATCGCGTCGAAATCGTGCCAATTTCCGGGGAAAAACGCACATTTCCAGTTGTTATCAACGGGAACTCGCCGGCGCCAAATTGATGACCACGCGGTTTTGCGGCCGCTGGAAGCCGGAATTGGCGATCCCGTTCCTCTTGCCTCGGGCAATGGCGAAGGCTGGTTCTGCGGTTCGGCGGCAGGCATTCTACCACCTTCTCGGAATGCCCGATAGACGGTAGAATAGGGGGCCGAGGCGCGCCCATGGCTACCATCGAGAACATCACCGACGCCGAACAACTCCTTGCGGCCGGCGATATCGGACGCTGCGAGTTGGTACGCGGAGAACTGATCATGATGTCGCCTGCGGGAGCAGTACACGGCTGGATCGTGACGAATCTTACTGTGCCGCTGGCGATCTTCGTAAAGCAGCACAACCGCGGGCGGGTCCTGGGGGCCGAGACCGGCTTTCGCATCGGGCGCGATCCCGACACCGTCCGCGCGCCGGATGTGGCCTTTGTCACCGCCGAGCGGATCGGCGCCGGGCTGGCGCCGGGCTTCTTTCCGGCCCCGCCGGACCTGGCCGTCGAGGTCCTTTCGCCCGAGGATCGCGCCGGCGAGGTGTTGGCCAAGATGCAAGATTGGCTCGACGCCGGTTGCCGCGCCGTTTGGGTCGCCGATCCGCGGACCCGCACCGTCACCGTCTACCGCAGCCGCAGCGACATCGTCGTCCTTGGCGAGTCGGAAACCCGCAGCGATGGCGACCTCTTACCCAACTTCAAGTTGTCGGTGAGCGAGGTTTTCGAGGGATAACGTTGGCGGCGCGCGAAATCCGGCCTTCTCAGTGGCCTACAAGGCGGTCTTGCCATCGTGGACGAGTCGCGTGTCCGCCTTCGCACTCGAAAGCCGGGCTCTGCCGTCTACTTGGCCGCCGGCGGCGCTGAAAAGAGCAAGAATCCCCCGGTTGCGGCGAATATAGTAACGGATCGTGGTGCATCGCGATGCGAAGGCGGAAGCGCAACTCCTTGACCACAAATGAGTACGGGGCTACCGCCAGGCACGGCCTTATTGACAGCGGGGCGTGCGTCAAATATACAGACAGGTGTCATTGTCCGGCTTCTGGCCGGATTCTCTTCCGGTCGAAGGTTCTAACGAAAGGAAGGTGCGGCGATGATTCTGGGAAAGCTCTGGCGCACGCTCATGGCGCAAGTGAACAAGATAGCCAATATCTTCTGGACGGCCGATCCCATTGCTCAGATGCAATACGAGTACGATCAGGCCGTGGCACAACTGAAAGACGGCCGCGAGGGCCTCGAACAGTACCGGACGCTCGTGGAACGGGTGGGCCGCCAGGCGGCCATGGACAAACAGCACGTCAGCAAGCTGGAGGCCCAGGTCAAGGCCTACCTCGCGGCCGGCGATCGCGAGACGGCCGCCAAGTTCGCCCTGGAACTGCAAAAAGCCAAGCAGGACCAGGCCGAGAATGAAGGCCAGCTCAAGCTGCACGAAGAGGCCTATAACAACAACGTGGCCAAGATTAAGCACGCCAGCGGCAAGCTCTCCAGTGTCCGCGAAAAGATCCAGAAGTACGACGCGGAGCTGAAAATGAGCCGGGCCGAGGCGGAAATGGCCAAGCTCGCCACCGATTTCAACTTCGACGTCACCACCGACTTCGGCCAGATCGAACAGGTGATCAACGACAAGATCGGCCTGAACCGCGCCAAGGTTCGCGTGGCGGCCGATTTGTCCAGCGACGGACTGGCCGACATCAAGCACGAACAGGCCATGGAAAAAGCGCTGGGCGAGCAGGCCCTCCGCGATTTCGAAGTGCAATCGGGATTGGTCACCCCGGAAACGGCCAAGACCACCGAGGCGGCCAAGGAGCTGGGACCGGCCGCCAAGACGCTGGACACCACGTCGCAACAGTGAGCGAGCCCCCTGATGTGCCCGGATCACACGAGAAAGGTTGCTGCCGTGATCGAACCGTCCCCCGCTGTCGCGGCCGCCGCTCTGCCGGCCAAGCTGGCCAGCCCGTTGAACAAGCTGCCCGCCTGGTATCCGGCCTGGGCGCGGGAGCTGGCCGACCTGTACTTCTCGGGCACGACCTGTCTGTTCATCCTGCACGGCAACGTCCACGATCTGGTCCGTTGTCCCGGAGGGCAAGAAGACGCTTATTGCGATCTCTCGGAGTTCCTGGCCACGCAGGTCTTCGGCACCTGGGACCTGGTCTTGGGCTACGATTTGAGCCAAGGGCTGCGCCCTCAGGCGGGTCGCGACGCAGCGCGGCTGCAAAGCATGCAGCAGTACCTCATCGGGCGCTGGGGCGAGCCGGCCAATTGGCCGCGGGAGCCCGACGCGATGCTGCTCGGCTTGGACGCCTTCATCGACCGGAACCTGGTCGAGGCGCCGGCGTCGCGCAAAAGCGTCGCCGTGTTGTTCGATTATGCCCAGTATCTGCTTTCCTCGGGTGACCTTGACACGTTGGCCCACGGCCAGGCCGCGCGGCTGGTGCGATTCCTGCGTTGGGCCCAGAACCCGTTCATCAAGCAGGTGAACATGGCGTTCTGCATGATCGCCGATCGCCTGGCCGAAGTGAACGAGCGGCTGGTGCAAAGTCCGCACGTCGCCACGATCGAGGTTCCCTTGCCCGACCGTGACGAGCGCCGCAGTTTTGGCCAATGGGCCACGCGGGGGCAAGACTTCGCCAAACTGGCCGATTTCTCCTGCGACCAGCTCGCCGACATGTCGAACGGCCTGAGCCTAGTCAACCTCAACGTCGTGCTGTCGCAGGCCACGCGCTCGGAGCATCGCATCGATAGCGGCACGTTCCGCCAACTGAAAAAGACGGTGATCGAGCGGCAGTGCCGGGGACTCGTCGAGTTCGTCGAGCCGGATCACACGCTGGACATGGTGGCCGGCCAGGCCGAGGCCAAAAAGCGGCTCCAGGAAGACGCCCAATGGCTCAGCCGCGGCCAGCTCGACGCCGCGCCGATGGGCTATCTCGTCTGCGGGGCGGTGGGCACGGGCAAGACGTACCTGGCTGAATGCTACGCCGGCTCGATCGGCATCCCTTGCCTGGTACTGAAGAATTTCCGCTCCAAGTACGTCGGCGAGACGGAAGGCAATCTGCAACAGATCCTCGCGGTGCTGCGGTCGCTCGGTCCCGTGCTGGTCATCGTCGACGAGGCCGACGCGGCGCTGGGCAATCGCCAGGCCGACGGCGATTCGGGCACCTCGGCCCGGGTGTTCTCGATGATCGCCGCGCAGATGGGCAACACCCGCTATCGCGGCCAGATCATCTGGATGCTGTTGACCTCTCGCCCCGATCTGCTGCCGATCGACCTGAAGCGCCAGGGCCGGGCGGAAGTGCACATTCCGATGTTCTATCCGTACGAGGACGCGGAAATCCGCGCCATGTTCGCGGCGATGGCGAAGAAGAACAAACTGAAACTGGCCGACGATGCGATTCCCGCGGTCCCGGCCGACGGGCGCCTGAGCGGGGCCGACATCGAGAGCATCGTGCTCATGGCGAAGCGGGCGGCGCTGGGGGCGGGCCGGACCGACGTCACGCGGGCCGATCTCGCAGCGGCCTTGAAGGAGTTCGTCCCCTCGGCGCAAGGTTTGGAGAAGGAGCTTCAAGAGACGGCGGCCGTGCTGGAATGCACGCAAATGAGCTTGTTGCCGCCCGGGTGGCGCGAAAAAGTGTCCAAGCCGGAAGGCCGCACGCGTCTGCAAGAGCGGATGGCGGCCATCCGGCAATTGTTGGAAACCTGAAAACAAGAACGCAAAGGAGAAAGCGATGGCAGGACAACCCAGAACTCCGTTTTACGTGGCCGTGGCCTGCGTCGTAGCCGGCCTGGTGGCCTTTGCCCTGTACCGCGCCGACATTTTGGCACCCAAGGGCAAAACCGCCGCGAAGGCCAAGATCGATCCGGGCCAACTGGGCCAGAAGGCCGAGTCGCCCGACGCGGCGACTCCGGTCACCACGGTCAAGGAATATGCCTTCCGCGCCGCCGAGCGGCTGCCGGAGATCAAGGGCACGTCGGCCTACAAGGCGATGGAAAACAACACCGTGCGGTTTTCGCTGAACGTCTGGGCCGGCTGGGGGCCGATCATCTTGGCCAACAACGGCTTCAAGCCGGGCAAGGTGTGGAAAACGCCCGCCGGCAAGGAGTTCCGCGTCGAACTGGTCCTCATCGACGATCCGGCCGCGATGATCGCGGCCTATGCCTCCGGCCAGGTCCACATTGGCTGGGGCACGCTCGACATGGTGCCCCTGTTCGTCGACGGCATGGTCGATCGGACGGGCAAGCTGAAGGACAGCCGCGTCATGCCCCGCATCTTTCAGCAGATCGACTGGTCCAACGGCGGCGACGGCATCGTGGTTCGCGAAGACGTGAAGACCGTGGCCGACCTGCGCGACAAGAAGCTCGTGCTGGCGCAGAACTCGCCCTCGCAGTATTTCGCGCTGAACATGCTGGTGGCGGGCGGCGTCCAGCCATCGGAAGTGAACATGATCTATACGAACACGGCCTTCGAGGCCGCCGCCGCCTTTGCCGCCAACAAGGGCATCAGCGGTGTCGTCTCCTGGTCGCCCGATATCTACAACCTGGCCAAGGCCAAGGGCAACCGCATGCTGGTCAATACGCAGACGGCCAACAAGCTGATCGCCGACATCTGGTTCGCCCGGGCCGACTTTTCCAAAGACAACCCGGACATCATCGAGGCCCTGGTCCGCGGCATTTTCGACGCCATGGAAGAGCTGAAGAAGCCCGATCAGAAGAACGCCTGCGCCAAACTGATGGCGGCCGGCTACAACATCCCGGCCGAAGATGCCCTCGGCATGTTCAACGACGCCCACAACACCAACTGGGCCGAGAACTACCAGTTCTTCCTCAATCAGAACAATCCCACGAACTTCGAGCGCGTCTGGCATCAGTCGTATTATCTCTATCGCCAGATCGGCACCATCCAAAACCCGCCGGTTCGCTTCGACCAGGTGATGGACTTCTCCGTGATCCGCAATCTGGGCCGCGACGAGAAATATAAGGCCCAGCGGGACGAATACCAAATCCAGTTGGCGCCCAAGACCGTGGGCGAGATCCGCGCCGAGTCGGGCGAGATCCTCACCAACACGGTCGTGATTCACTTCTCGCCCAACGATTGGGACCTGCACAAAAAGATCACCCGCCAGATCGACGGCAAGGACGTCGAGCAGCTTTACGATCCGAACGTCGACAACGTGCTGGAGGGCGTCGCCAAGCTGGTGGGCCAGTTCGGCGCCGCGCGGGTCGTCGTCGAAGGCCATACCGATAACTCGCTCCGCGGTCAGATTCCGGTGGACCTGGTGAAGGAGTTGTCGATGAATCGCGCCAACGCGGTCAAAGAAGCCCTGGTGCAGAAGTTCAACCTCGAACCGAATCGACTCGTTGCCGACGGTCTGGGCTGGGATCGGCCGGCCGACCCGAAAAATCCCTTCGACCAGGCGAAGAATCGCCGCGTGGAGATCAAGGTCTATCCGGCCGAAAAGCAATAGAGTTTCCACCCATGCCTGACTCGACAAGCAGTAAACCGCAAGGCGGCGGCCCGCCGGCGGGAAAATCGGCGCCCTTGGCGAAAAGCAGCGTCATCCCCACGCCGACCCGGTTGCGGCGTGCCGCCGTGTTTCGCGGCGACATCCCCGCGGGGCAGGCCGTGCTGCTGGGGGCGTTTTGCATCGCGGTCTGCGGCGCCATCTGGTGGGGGCTTACCTACGGCGAGATTGCCGAGGAGCGTCTGCTCGGCCCGACCGTGTTGCCGAGCCCCGCGGAGACGTTTTCCGATTTCCACAGCCTTTGGTTCGACCACGCCCTGTCGCGCAACACGCTGGTGAGCCTGAAGCGGGTCGTGCTGGGATTCGGCCTGGCCGCGCTGGTGGGAATCCCCATCGGCGTCCTCTGCGGCTGTTTTCGCAGCGTCAACGCCTTTTTTGCCCCCTTGATGATCGTGGGCCGAAATATTCCCGTGGCGGCCGTGATTCCGCTGACGCTGTCGTTGTTCGGCATCGGCGAGCTGCAGAAGATACTGTTTATCTTCGTCGCCTGCGTGGCCTTCATCGTCATGGATACGGCCACGGCCATCGCCGACGTCAGCAGCCGCTATATCGATACGGCTTGTACGCTGGGCGCCAAACGCCGGCAAATCGTGCTCAAGGTTTTGGTTCCGCTGGCCATGCCGAGCATCTTCAACTCGCTGCGGCTGTTGTTCGGCCTGGCCTTCGGCTACATCATGCTGGCCGAGGTGATCCAGACGGAGGACGTGGGCGGGCTGGGCAGCATCATCAACTTCGGCCAGAGCCGCGGCGGCCACCGCACCTACATTCTCCTGGTGCTGATGCTCATTCCACTGGTGGCCCTGGCCATCGACCGGCTCTTGTTCTGGACGCAACGGCAGTTGTTCCCCTACCAATATGGCGGCGACGGACTGTTGCACCGCGGCGTGCGGGCCATGCTCCGCGCGTGGGAAGACGCCACCGCCCTGTTCCACAAACCGGTGGACGTCCCGGCCGTGTCCTTTGCCGCCGCGAAGCCGTCCGAGCCCCAAGCCGCCGAGCCGCCGAGGAAACCGTCATGAACGCCGGCCACGACCACGCCCTGCTCTCGCAACCGCTCGCGGCGCCCGCTCCCGTCGGCATGGGCCAGGTGGTCAATCGCTTTTGCAAGCCGAAGGAATTGGGGCTTCCCCGCGTCGTCGAGTTCCGCAACGTCACGAAGACCTACAACGCCGGCAAGCCGAACGAGTATACGGCCATCCGCGACGTGAGTTTCTTCGTCGAGGACCTGCCCAACAAGGGCGAGTTCGTGTGCGTCTTGGGCCCCAGCGGCTGCGGCAAGAGCACCATCCTGCGGCTGATTGCCGGGCTGACGCCGCAGCATCCGCCCACCGCCGGCGAAGTGCTGGTGCAAGGCGTTTCGGTGACGGCCCCCGGCGCCGATCGCGGCATGGTCTTCCAGGATTACACCAGTTTCGATCACCGCTCGGTGCTGGAAAATATCACTTTCGGCCTGGAATGCCAGGGCGTCCGCCGCGCCCAGCGCGAAAAGCTCGGCCGCGAGTGGATCGAGCACGTGGGACTGAGCGTGGCGGTCGATGCCGACAAGTATCCGCACGAACTCTCCGGCGGCATGCGGCAGCGCGTGGCGATCGCCCGAACGCTGATCCTGCGGCCGCGGATCATTCTGATGGACGAGCCGTTCGGCGCCCTCGACCCGCAAACCCGCATGGATATGCAGGACTTGCTGGTCTCGCTGTGGCGCGAGGCCGAGGCCACGGTGTTCTTCGTCACCCATTCCATCGAGGAGGCGGTGTTCCTGGGCGACCGGGTCTACATCATGGGGCGTTTGCCGGGCACGATCCTCCAGGAATTGGAGGTCGAGCCGGCCGACCGGCCCGCGCGGCTCATGCAGCGGGAGCCCCGCTTCCGCGAGACCGTGGATTACATCCGCGATTTGATCAGCCGCTTGGAAAAACAGGGCCGTGGAGAAGTATAGTATATAATGTTGGACGACGCTGCGCGATGCGGAGGGAGCCCGATCGCAGTGGTGGATTGTGGTGCTCGCACGGCGGCAGCGTCGGGTAGCCCGGATAGCTCGCCTATCCGGGCCGCGCCAGCGGCAAGAGGGTCCGGCAGAACCGTCTTGTGGCTTCGCCACCCCGATAGCGAGCTATCGGGGCTACCCGGTAAACCAGCGAGCTATCGGGGCTACCCGGTAAACCAGCCGGTTGAGTCTCGGCCGTAAGCCCAGTTGTGGAGCATGCCCGTGTATTTCGGCAAGTACCTGAAAGCGGCCTTCCTCACTCACTGGAATCTGCTCTGCTTTCTGGGCGGGTCGGCGTTTGCCCTGCTCAGCGGCCGCCCCGACATCTTGTTACCCATCGTCGCAGCCGGCGAAATCACCTATGTCGGGCTGCTGGGGAGTCATCCCAAGTTCCAAAGCTACGTCGACGCGCAAGAGGCGAAGCTGAAACGAGACGAGACTTCGGTGGCCAGCCAACAGACGCTGCAACAGATCCTGCGGACGTTGCCTCCGGAGTTGTTGCAACGATTCCAGTCGCTCCGCACCCAGTGCCTGGAACTTCGGCAAATCGCCATGGACCTTCGGCGGCCCGGCATGGGCGCGCCGGACGTGCCCTTGGACCAGCTTCAACTGGCCGGGTTGGACCGGCTGCTGTGGATCCACCTGCGGCTGCTTTACACGCAGAATGCGGTGGCGAAGTTTCTGAAGAAGACCAGCGCCGACCAGATTCAGCAGAGCATTATGGACCTGGAGCAACAGATCAAGCAGTTGCCGGCCGGCGATAAGGATTCTCACCACGACCGGATTCTGGCCGCGCTGCAAGACAACCTGGACACAAGCCGCAGCCGGCTGGCCAACCTAGCCAAGGCCCGCGAGAACTACCAGCTCATCAAGCTGGAAATCGACCGCCTGGAGAACAAGATTCGCTCGCTCAGCGAAATGGCCGTCAACCGCCAGGAGCCGGAGTTCATCAGCAGCGAGGTCGATCACGTTGCTTCGAGCATGGTCGACACCGAACGGACGATGAACGAGTTGCAGTTTGCCACCGGCATGAACACGCTCGACAACGAGCCTCCCGAACTGCTTCGGGCGCGGACCGCCGTCGCGCAGAAGTAGGGGCCCTGGGTGGCACACCCTGAGGAACGAAGGGCGTGGCAGTGGGCCGAACGACCGAGATGGTCCGTTCATTGTCTTCTCACCGTCCCCGGTCGTAACCGTTCACACCCCGTAGACGCGGCGTCTCGCCGCGTTTGCTCGGCGTTGGCGGGGCCCATTGGCCCGCACAAAGCGGCGAGACGCCGCTTCTACGGTCACCGACCCGTGAACGGTTACCCCGGTCACATACTCTGCCAACGGGCGCCTCAAGCGTGTGATTGCCAAGTGGGGGTCGCCACCATCTTCGCCCACCCGACGGATGGGACATGGCGCCGTGTCACCAGAAGAAAACAAAAACACCTATTGACTACGGCGGTAGTCTGTGTAATAATGCGAGTACGCTGACGGTCGTCACCCACGGAGGAAGGAAACTATGGTCGACTCGAAGGCATCGATAGGTCCACTGGAAATCGAAATTCTTCGCTACATTGGCGAGCACTATCCGATCCGTGTGGCGGAGGTCGCAGAACACGTCGCCCAAACGACCGGCCACGCACGCACCACGGTGCTGACGGTCATGGAGCGACTGCGGCGGAAGGGCTACTTGACCCGAAAGCAGATGGGCGGCGCCTACCGCTATTCCCCCAAGGTTCCCAATCAGGAGCTTCTCCGTGGCCTGGTAAAGGACTTCGTGGATACGACGCTCGGCGGCTCGGTGTCCCCTTTCGTGGCTTTCCTGGCCGAGAGCGGCCCGATCTCCGAAGACGACCTGAATCGGCTGAAACGTCTGGTGCGTGCGATGGAGAAAAAAGGAGGGCGCTAGAATGGCACCTACTATCCTGCTTGACGCCTGGGCGGTGGCGATGTGGCGGGCCTGTTGGCAAGGTGGTCTTCTCGTGCTGGCCGTCTGGTCGCTCTGTCGGCTCATTCCGTCCATGCCTGCCCGGTATCAATGCTGGTTCTGGCGGCTGGCCCTGCTGAAGTTCTTGATGGTGCTTTTCTGTCCTGCGCTATTGAACCTGCCGTTGCTTCCGGCTGCTCCAGTTCCTACCTCCATCCCCGAGGTCGGTCTTCCGGTCGCCACGGAGATGCCAGTTGCCATGGATCTACCAGCCAGCCCAACGGATTCTGTTCCGGCCGCACCGAGCGAGGCGATGAAACTGCCGAGTCTTCGGACGATGCTGGGCTTCGCCTGGATCGTCGGGGTCGGCTGGTCCTTGGCCTGGCTGCTGGCCGCTTGGTATGAAGCAATACGAACGCAAAAGCAGAGCCACAGTATCGCCTGTATGCCATTGATCGAACAACTGGCGATACAAGGGAGACTGTTCGGCTTACGAAATCTGCCGAGACTCATTGAAGTGAAGGGGAGTGGCAGTCCCATGCTCATTGGCACCTTTCGCCCAGCCATTGTGTTCCCCACCGATACGCTTGGTCATTTGAGCATCGCGGAGCGAACCATGGTGCTGGGGCACGAACTGGCCCATATCCGGCGAGGCGATTTGTTTTGGGGTTTCATGGCTTCTATCGTTCGGGCCGTGTTCTTCTTCCATCCACTGGCGTGGTGGAGCGAGCGGCAGTTGAAGCTTGCCCAAGAAGTCGCCGCCGACGAGTTGGCGATCGCTCGGCAACGTCACAAACCGGTCATTTATGCCGGTCTGCTGGTGTCGGTTGTCGGTAAGCTTGGTCACCGTCCCTTGGCGTCCACCATTTCGGTGGAAACGGCTGGAAACGTCCACTCACTAGCAAGGAGGTTAGCGGCCATGACTTGTATTGGTCGAACATCCCGTCGAGTTGTTGTCAGTTCCGCAGTTCTGCTGGCAGGAGTGGTCCTGCTCGGTCTTGTGCCGTGGCGGCTGGTTGCGGCTGAACCGAAGGAAGGTGACAGGCAAGCGACGGTGGTTGACGAGATCAGAGAACTCGGTGGCAAAGATGCACCGCATGTTCTCCCTCCGCACCAATCCAGAGATAGCGACCACAAGTTGACGTGGTATCGGGCTGATATGAAAGTGACGAAGAAGAGGGGACAGCCCGAGAAGAGTCGGATTGATCAGTCGCTCAAATACACTGCTGGTACGCCCACCATTGTTGTCCGGTACTTTGACGACCCGACTCGTGTTCTGGCGATAACAGCGTCGTCGTCGCTGGACGGTCAGCCGGTTGAACATACGATCCGGGCGACCGTCATACGGGATCGTAGTGGCAAGAAGTTGACAGTGGGCGATAAAGACTGGGACCGATTGGTCAGGGTTGGACTGAAGGATGTGTTGAACTGTGAGAGCCGTTCACAGAAGATCGTTGATCTGCCGAAAGGTTCGCAGTTTTCTGTAGTCGGCAGCTTCGTAGATGGAAAACCTACATTGGATGGAAGCGTAAAAGTCCAATGCGATACCAAGGCACAATTCGGAGTTAGTGACGGTAGGTTAGACGCGAAGGGTATTGCCTGGCAGAGCGTAAAGATCATTTGTCCGAGCAGAGCGACGGGTAAGATCACAGCAATGAAGGAGGGCGGAGATCAACTTGATATTGAAGTGACCATCTCGCCCAGCAAGCCCCCCCGAAACGCAGCAGTGCTCGATGGCGGCACAACGGAAATAAATCCAGAACAAGCCAAGGTGATTGCTGAAATCAAGAAACTGGGCGGCAAGGTAATCATTGACAAAAAGAGTCCAGGCAAGCCGGTGATTGGCGTGGAACTACGGGGAACCAAGGTGACCGACGCAGGGCTGGAGCATCTCAAGAGGTTCTCGCAATTGCATACGTTGAACCTGATGGGTACCCGGGTGACGGACGCTGGATTGGAGCACCTCACGGGGCTCTCGCAATTGCGGATGCTGGTCCTTGGGTATACTTGGGTCACGGATGCTGGCTTGGAACACCTCAAGGGACTTTCGCAATTGCAGGCGTTAGCCCTGTTGAGCACCCGGGTAACAGACGTTGGCCTGGAGCACCTCAAGGGGCTTTCACAATTGCGGATGCTGGACGTCGATGGTACCCGGGTGACGGACGCTGGATTGGAGCACCTCAAGGGGCTCTCGCAATTGCGGTCGTTGAACATTGGGAGAAGCCGGATCACGGACGCTGGCCTGGAGCACCTCAAGGGACTCACGCAATTGCAGGAGTTACTCCTTGACGGTACCCCGGTGACAGACGCTGGCCTGCAGCAGCTTAAGGGGCTCTCGCAATTGCAGACGTTGTGGCTTGGGAACACCAAGATCACGGATGCTGGCTTGGAGTACCTCAACGGGTTCTCGCAATTGTGGCATGTGGACCTTAACGGCACCCAGGTGACCGACGCCGGCTTGGAACACTACAAGGGGCTCTCACAATTGCAGAGGTTGAACCTTAATGGTACGAAAGTAACAGACGCTAGCTTAGACCACCTCAAGGGACTTTCGCAATTGCGGTCGTTATTCCTGGGAAACACCGCGGTGACGGACGTTGGCGTGGAGAAGCTCAAGGGGCTCCCACAGTTACAGTGGCTGGACCTGGGGAATACCCGGGTGACGGACGCTGGTTTGGAGCACCTCAAGGGATTCTCGCAATTGCAGATGTTGGTCCTTGGAAATACCCGGGTGACGGACGCTGGCGTGGAGCGTCTCAAGGGGCTCACGCAATTGCAGATGTTGGTCCTTGACGGCACCCGGGTGACGGAGGCCGGCTTGGAGCAGCTCAAGGGATTCTCGCAATTGCAACATTTGAACCTCCTGGGAACCAAGGTTACCGACGCAGACGTGAAGAGACTCCAGCAAGCATTACCCAACTGTAGAATCGCGCACGGAAACGCCCCATCCCGATACCAAGTTCCCGCTCCTGGCATGAAATCGTCCGGCCCGTCATATCGGTCGTCGCCCGTAACGGGCATCACCAAGCGCGCGTCGGGCCGGGCATCAGAGACGAATCCCGAACAGGCGAAGGCAATTGCCGCAATCAAGAAACTCGGTGGCATGGTCACCCGTGATGAAAAGAGCCTGGACAGGCCAGTAATTGCCGTGCATTTACTGAATACCAAGGTGACCGACGCTGGGCTGGGCAATCTTGAACGGTTGACCGAACTGCGAGAACTTTGTTTCGTGAACACCAACGTGACCGATGCAGGCTTGGAGCACCTCAAAGGGCTGACCAATCTCCAAACGCTGCAGTTGTCTGGGACTGAGGTGACCGATGCAGGGCTGGAACACCTCAAAGGGCTAACCAAACTCCGAGAACTGGACTTGTGGTACACCACCAGGTTGACGGATGCTGGACTGGAGCATCTCAAAGGGTTGACCAAACTCCAAGGGCTGGGTTTGGCGGGCACCCAGGTGACCGATGCGGGGCTGGAGCATCTCAAAGGGCTGACCAAACTCGAAGGGCTGGGTTTGACGGGTACCCGGGTGACCGGTGCGGGGCTGGAGCACCTCAAAGGATTGACCAAACTCAGTTCGCTGAACCTGACGAACACCAAGGTGACAGACGCCGGGCTAGAGCATCTCACGGGGCTGACCAAACTCCAGTGGCTTAATCTGATGGACACCAACGTAACCGATGCGGGGTTGGAGCACCTCAAAGCATTGACCAATCTCGGATGGCTCTTCCTTGGCGGCTGTAAACACGTCACGGACGCCGGGCTGGAACACCTCAGAGGGTTGACCAAATCAAAGCGATTGGCTTGGGAGGCACCAAGGTCACCGACGCAGGCGTGAAGAAACTCCGGCAGGCATTACCCAACTGCAACATCGTGCATGGAAGCGCCCCATCCCGCAGCCAAGTTCCCGCCCCTGGCACGAAGTCGTCCGGCCAGTCAGATCGGACGTCGCCCGCTGCGGGCAAAGCGAGGTGAGTCCCATGTCCGACAACAGCAGCAGGCCGTGGTTGTCTCGAAAAACCTGGTACGCCCAATTTGTATGGCTCGTGGCGGCAACGGCGGGGATGGGCGCCTTCTCGTCGTTGATCGGACTGATCGGCATTGCTCCATTGGCTCTTGCGGCGCAGGAATCGCCCGCCGCGCCTGCTCCTCACCATGTCACGTCCGCTGACCAGTTGGCGTCTCTGCTCGAAAAGCGGTGGACCATGGAGAACATCAAGTGTTTCTGCATCCCCGAGACGCGCTTCAATCCGGGTTCGAACGATTGGAATCTTCCGGCGTGGCAGGGAGTCGTCTGGCACGGATTTATCCACGCTGCCGCCGAGAATGCGATCGGCAAGGTTTACTGGTACGCATTGGTCAAGAACGCCGAGCCCGATCGCATCAGCATCAATGTCATCCGAGGCAACGACCATTGGCACCTGGAAACCGTTCAGAAACGGCCGGATATTTTCACCCCACTCAGCGCAAAGGAGGTTCTCCAACGGCGGCTGGTCACGGCGGTCAGCAGTTCGATCGAAGCCTATCGTTGGGGGGCGTTGCCGGAGCAAAAGAGGAACGGGAAACCGGAAGAGGGCTGGGAGTTACATTCCGCCTTCTCCTGGTACTTTAAAGATACCTTCGCTGATGATCCTGCCGGGGTCCGTCCCACTCGCTTGACTCGGCGTATTCTCTCGCCTGACAATGCGAGTCACGAGCTTGTGGTTTCGCTGGGAAAGGACGCTTTGCCCGAAGCGTTCCTTCTCGACGGGAAGAAGGACGAGTACATGCGGCGGTTGTACGCGACCTTCACCACGAACTATTCAAGCTGGCTCCGTACGCTGGTCTACGGGTATGAAAGGGCATCGCCCAATGCCGACATGTCGTGGGAAGAGCATCTCGAGGCCCTCGGGCTTGGCGAGGAAAGCATTCGCTATCTGAGCGCAAAGCCGCTGGCGGCCGGCGTGCTTCCGCCGAGCAAGGGCAAGCGCCACCAGCCGTCCCAGGGGCCATCGCAGCCGGACTATCGGGCGTGGAAAAAAATCGCCAAGGGCATGACCGAAGTCGAGGTATTCAACATTCTCGGTCCTCCTCAGGTGAAGGAATGGCGGCACATGATTGGCGGGTATAAGTGGCACTATGGAACGGTGGTGCCCAAGTCCCAGGTCGTGCCGCAAGCGTATGAGTTTCAGCTCTGGTTCCTCTTCGGGCGGGTGGATGTCAAGGAAGACCCCTTCAATGGCCGTTTCTCGGAAACCGGCCTGCCCAGCAAACCGGAATTGATTCATCCGGCGGACGGGGAGGTATTTGCACACTATCCGCGCTTCGTCGACCTCCGCTGGTACCCCTGCTCGGGCGAGTATCCGCTGCACTACGAAATCAAGTGCGAAGGCGGCGGCGGCGACGACCCTTTTGGCGGAGGAGCCAGTGCGTACGCCGTGGCGGCAAAGACGACCACCGAACCCTATGCCGCGGCAACGGTTTGTGGCATGGGTACCGTGACCTGGCGAGTGAGGGCGGTCAACGCCAAAGGCAAGAGCGAGTGGTCGGAACCGAGATCCTTCAAGTGTGAACGGTAATCCCAAGGGCGGGAGGAATAGTTGGGCCTTCGCCGGGTGGCCCTGATAGTTCCCGGGTGGCCATGGTAGTTCCCGGGTGGCCCCGATAGCTCGCTATCGGGGTGGCGAAGCCACAAGAGATCTCACCAGTATCCTCTTGCCGCTGGCGCGGCCCGGATAGGCGAGCTATCCGGGGCACCCGACGCTTGCGCTTGCAAAGGGGGACCTTTTCGCAACAATATACGTGGCCGACGGGCCGCGCGGCAGTCTCGCCGCTGCGACACAACACCAAGCTGGTCTCCGGAGATGATGTCATGGCAACGAAGCTGACGCGACGCGAGGTGCTGATTTCGAGCCTGGGCGCGGCGGGCGCGCTGGCCGCCGGCCGACTGGGCCGGACATCGGCGGGCGAACTGGCCGCTGCCGCCGGCGCTGCCGATCGCTCCCAGGCCGCGCCCGGCTTGCCCGTGGCCATCCAGCGTTGCACGTCCTATGAGCCACAGTTGCTCCGCACGACCATCCAGAACGCCTTCGATCTGATCGGCGGCATCCAGAAGTTGGTGAGCAATAAGACGGTGACGATCAAGATCAACGTGACCGGCGGGCCGGGCACGCTGGGCGGACTGCCCGGCTATCGCACCTACCAGATCCATCCCAACGTGCTGGCCGCCGTGTGCGGGGCGATCCACGACGCCGGCGCCAAGCGGATCATCGTCGTCGAAAGCCAGTATTCGCTCAAGACGCCCGAGGAAGTCCTCGGCGGCGCCGGTTGGGACGTGAAAATGATCCAGTCGGCGGGCGGCAATAAGGTCACGTTCGAAGACACGCGGAACCGCGGCAAGTGGCCCAGCTACAGCCAACTCAAGGTGCCCTGGGATGGCTGCCTCTATCCGGCCTTCCTGCTGAACCAGGCCTACGAGAAGACCGACGTGTTCGTCTCGCTGGCCAAGCTGAAGGACCACCTGTCGGCGGGCGTGACGATGGGGGCAAAGAATCTGTTCGGCATCACGCCGATCTCGCTCTACGGCAACCAGGCCCCCAACGAGAACGGCCTGGATCCCCGCCTGGACATCCTGCACGACGGCAAGCGGGCGGTGCCGGCCGGCGTGCCCGGCATGGTCAACCACCGCTTGCCGGTGAACTGGCGGCAGCGCGTGCCGCGGATCACGGCCGACCTGGTGGGCGCGCGGCCCGTCGATCTGTGCGTGATCGACGGCATCGAAACCAACCGCGCGGGCGAAGGGCCGTGGTGTCCCCATGCGGAGCCGCTCAAGCCGAACTTGCTGCTGGCCGGGCGAAACGTCGTCTGCACCGATGCCGTCGCCACCGCGGTGATGGGCTACGACCCGCAGGCCGGCCATGGGCAGTTTCCCTTCCCCGGCGACAACCATCTGCTGTTGCTGGCCCAGGCGGGCGTGGGCACGATCGACCCCAAACGAATCGAGGTGCGCGGGCTGCCGGTCGAGAAGGCGTTATTCCCCTTCAATCCCAAGCGCGTGCCGCTGGATCTGCCGGCGGCCTACAACTCACACCACAACCCGTTCGCGGCATACGCCTGACGATTTGGCTCGGCAGGGGCCGCGTTTTCATCGGGACAATCCTCCTCGTCTGTCACATACCGCGCCGCCAACTCCTGTCGGAAGCAGAAGGGGTTATTTGCAGGCGACGGACGGCGAGCCAATTGTGACATGGACCATTACTCTATCGGGGGCCATTGACACTGAATGGAGGGGATATAGAATCAACAAGCCCACTTGAGGCCGGGTCTTTGGCCGGCAACAACGATTCTTCGCTCGCAACGGCCTCAACGACAACGCTGGTTCTATAACCCCGCCGCGCCGGAGCGGTCGCTATTGTGCACGACCTTTGTGTTGCGACTCTGTGTGCCGTTGCGAGGCGATAATCCCACGGGTCGAACATGATCGCTCGACTTTTGCAACTGTGGCGTGCCGTTCTCCATCGCGTAGCATCGTTGCCGATGCACGCGAAGCTCGTGGTAATCGTCCTCTTGGTGCTGTTGTTCTTCGCCTCCGCGGTCATTTTTAGCGTCCGGGCCAAGGTGATGGCGGCGTTGCGGGAAGAGAACCGGGAAAGTGCCCTGCTGGCCGCAAAGTGCATCGTGGAGAAGGTTGCTAGTAGGGATTTCCAAAGCGACCGATCCGGCCTGCGTGCGGAGATGCAGAGCCGAGCCGGCATTGATCGCGATATCGCTTACATGTTTGTTGTCGACAGCTCTCAGCGGCTGCTAGCCGACACGTTCGAGCACGGTTGTCCGGCTGAGCTCGTGCATGCGAATCCTGTGCCCGCAGGAGAGAGCTACGGTGTTAGGGTGCTGGAAACGAAAGAGGGGAGAGTTTGGGACGTGGCGGTGCCGTTCCTGCACGGCGGGGGTGGCACGGTGCGAGTGGGGATTTCGCAGGCGCGCCCACGGGCGACCGTTCGTGGCATCACCGGCTTCTTGATTCTGCTGACGGGCTGCATTGTGGTCCTCGGTTCTCTGGCGGCATACCTGTTAACCTCGGCGGCCATCACCCAGGGCAAGGAAATGGAGGAGACGATCCGGCGGTCGGGGGCCTTCTTGCAGACGGTTATCGACGCCATTCCCGACATCCTGCTGGTCATTGACACCGACTGCCGCATCGTCCTGGCCAATCATGCCGCCCGCGAGATGGCAGGAGGCATCGACCCCACGGTCTGCCTGACTTGTCATCAACTCTCGCACCATCGTGACCTGCCATGCGCAGGGAAGGACGAGCCGTGCACCCTCCGTCAAGTCATCGCCACCAAAGCCCTCGTGGAGGTGACGCACACGCACTACGACGTCGGGGGCAAGGAGTCCTTCGTCGAGGTCATCGCGGCGCCGGTTCTCGACGAAACGGGCGAGGTGAGCTACATCATCGAAGCGTGCCGCGACGTCACGGATCGCATGCGGCTGGAGCGGGCGCTTCGTCTGACCCAGTTCTCGGTCGATCATGCCGGAGACGTCGTGTTCTGGTTGGGGTCCGACGCGCGATTCTTCTATGCCAATGCTTGCGCCTGCCAGCACCTGGGTTATTCGCGAGAAGAGCTGCTGTCGATGACCGTACACGATGTGAACCCGGACTTTCCCGCCGAGGGCTGGCCGAAGCACTGGGAGGAACTCAAGCGACGAGATTCCTTCACCTTCGAATCCCGCCATCGCACCAAGGACGGTGGAATCGTCCCGGTCGAAATCACCGTGAACTACGTCGAGTTCGAGGGGAGAGAGTACAACTGTTCCTTCGTTCGTGACATCACCGGGCGCAAGCGTATGGAAGAGCGACTTGCACGCTTGAACTCCTTGAAGGAGCAGCTACTCGGTCCGGGCGATCTCGGTGAAAAACTGAAGTCCATTACTGATGCGGTGGTCGAAGTGTTCGGCGCTGACTTTGCGCGTATCTGGCTTCTCGATGAGGGCGATCTCTGCCAGAGGGGTTGCCGCCACGCCGCGGTTACCGAGGGGCCGGACGTCTGCCGCGACCGAAGCCATTGCCTGCGCCTGGTGGCCAGCTCGGGACGCTACACCGCTATCGACGGCAGCCATCGCCGAGTACCTGTGGACTGCTATAAGATAGGACGTATCGCCTCGGGTGAAGAACCGACGTTTGTCACTAATGACGTAACGCACGATCCGCGCGTCCACGACCGTGGATGGGCTGCGAGTCTGGGCTTGGTCTCCTTCGCGGGCTACAGACTTCGTTCGCCACAGGGCACACCCCTTGGCGTCTTGGCGCTCTTCAGCAAGCGGAAGATTGATACTGACGAAAAGACATTGTTGGAGGACGTTGCCAACACCACAGCGCAGATAATTCGGACAGGCCGGGCGGAGGAGTCGCTCCGCCGCGAAAAGGCTTTCGCCGACATCGTCATCGACAGCATCCTCGGAGTGTTCTACGTGCTCGACAGCCGGGGGCGGTTCGTTCGCTGGAATCAGATTGAGGAGAAGGTAACCGGTCTTACCGCCGAAATGTTGCGCGGAAGCGATGTCCTCCGTACCATTTTCGCCGACGACCGACAACTCGTCGCCGGCAAGATCCGGGAGGTCTTCGAGAACGGGCTGGCCGAGGTAGAATCCCGGCTTCTTGGCAAGGACGAGATACGAGAGTACTGGTTCACCGGCAGGCGCATGGATGTCGATCCGACCTCCTACCTGGTGGGAATCGGGATAGACATCACCGATCGCAAGCGGGTCGAGAATGACCTCAGATCACTGAATGAAACCCTCGATCAACGCGTCGCCGAACGGACCAGGGCCCTGCAGATGCTCCACGACGTCGCCGTAATGGTCAATCAACCCCAGGATGCAGAGCAGGCCATCGAGTATTGTCTCCAGTGCGTGGCGGCCTACAACGGGTGGAGCTTTGGGCACGTCCTGCTGCCGGCCGCCGGCAAACCGGACGAGTTGGTACCCGCGTACCTCCACTACCCCCAGGATCCCGGGCGGTTTCGTCGCTTCCGCGAGGCGACGCTCGGAATTCGCTTCTACCGAGGCCACGACCTGCCCGGACGCGTCTTCATCAGCGGCAAGCCGGAGTGGAGCGCGGATGTGCGGCGGGACTTGAGCGAGTGCCGCGCGGTCGTGGCCGAAGAACTGGGCATTGCCACCGCCATGGCCTTCCCCGCGCTGGTGGGTCAGAGAGTGGCAGCCGTCCTGGAGTTCTTCTCCGATCGGGTTATTGAGCCCGATGGGAGGACAACCGAGGCAATGGCTGGCATCGGCATGCAGTTGGGCCGGGTCGTTGAGCGTGCCGACTTTGAAGAGCACCTGTTGACGGCTGCCGAGGCAATCCGGCGAGGCATTGCGCAGGATCTGCACGACGACGTCGGTCAAGAGCTGACCGGACTAGGACTGAAGGCGGAGACCCTGGCGGAAATGCTCGCATCGGCCGAAACGCCGGCGGGAAAACTCGCCGCCGACGTCGCCGCCACGGTCGACCGCACGCGAGGCAAGGTCCGCGGGCTCTCTCGGGGGCTGTTGCCGATCGAACTCGAGGAGGGCCTGCTGGCGGACGCGCTTGGGGAGCTTGTCAGTTCGACCACCACAGGCTCGCGCATCGTGTGCAAGTTCGACTGCCCCCACCCCGATCCGGTCTTCGACGGACGCGTAGCCGTACACCTCTATCGTATCGCCCAGGAGGCCGTTTCCAACGCCGTGCGGCATAGCGGGGCGAGGAACGTGCGGATCACTCTGGATCAAGAAAACGGCGAGACCGTCTTGAGGATTGAAGATGACGGCAAGGGACTGGGGAACGAAGCCGCGCAAGCCGGAGGCATGGGCTTGCGGACCATGCGCTATCGCGCAGGACTGATCGGCGGGAAGCTTGAGGTCGGCCCCGGCCCGAGCGGCGGAACGCGGGTCGTATGCCGGTTATCCCCCAGAAACGCAACCCTCGACACGTAATCGGAGACAAAGATGACGACTGCCAGGGTCTTGATCGTGGATGACCATCCCGCGGTCCGCGAGGGCCTGGCCGTGAGGATTGGCTCACAGGCCGAGCTCGAGGTCTGCGGCCAAGCCACCGATATGGCCGAGGCCCTGGAGTTGGTGAAGGCCTCCCGCCCCGACGTGGTCGTCCTGGACATCCAGTTGAAAACGGGCACCGGGCTGGACCTCATCGAGCGGATCAGAGCCCACGACAAGTCAATCCGGATTCTTGTCTGGTCCATGTATCCCGATCGCCAGTATGCCCAGCGCGCCCTGCACGCCGGGGCCCTCGGGTACATCAACAAGGAACGCACCACCGGGCAGATCGTGGAGGCCATTCGCCGCGTTCGCGATGGCAAGATCTACTTGTGCGAAGAGACCGCCGAACGGTTGCTGAGCCAGACGGTCGGCGGGGCCACACCTCGGAAAGCGCTGGGAGCGGAGTCCCTCTCGGACCGTGAGTTGGAGATCTTTCGGCTCATCGGTCAGGGGCTTTCGACTTCTCAAATTGCTCAGCATCTCCACCGCAGCAGCCACACCGTGGAATCTCACCGGAAAGCGATCAAACGCAAACTGAACTTGAAGACTGCCGGCGAACTGAACCGCGAGGCAGCGCAATGGACGCTGAAGAACGGTTGACCGAACCGTTATGGCGTCCGGAAGCCCTCCCACAGCGTGTTTGGAAGGTCCGTGTTCGCGGTCCCCTCTCCCGCCGGGCGAGGGGACGATTGTTTAACGCTCTCCCGGCGGGCGAGGGGACCATGACCGACCAACAATGCGTCGCCCTTACGCTGACAGTCCGTTGAAGAAGTCACAGGGTGGGGCGGCAGTACAACTGCCGCCCAAACAATGGTACAACTGCCGCTCCAACAATGGCGCAACTGCCGCCCGAACAATGGCGGAAGCCCTCACCCTAACCCTCTCCCGGAGGGAGAGGGGACAATTGTCTAACTTTCTCCCGGCGGGCGAGGGGACAATGTTTCGACCCTCTCCCGGCGGGCTGTCACATGAGATCGACAAGCACGCTGTTTTCCAGATCCATACCGAGGCGCGTAAGCCTCAATGCGCCTTCGTGCCATTTGAGCAGTCCGGCGGCGATCGGTTTATCCAGCTTTTCGCCGAACGCCTCGCGGATACCCATTCCGTGCATGCGCGCAAAATCGTCGTTCCTCACGCCGCGCGTCATGCGCAGCCCCAGCATCATGCTCTCGAACCGCGATTTTTCTTTTGAAATTGGCTCCGTCTCCGGTTCTTCGCCGGCCAAGTACGCATCAAGCTTTGACGGGTTCATCGTACGGCATTCCGCGAAAAAACTGTGCGCCGCACAGCCGAAGCCAAGGTACGGCACGCGGGTCCAGCAGCCGACATTGTGCCGGCAGGCGTACCCTGGGCGGGCGAAATTGCTGATTTCATATTGATGAAAGCCGTGCTCGGCGAGCGTCTGCCGCGCAAGCTCGTACATCTCGCGATCGATTTCCTCATCCGGAAGAGCCAGCTTTCCCCCGGTGATATCGCGGCAGATCGGCGTTCCTTCCTCAACCATCAAACCGTAACAGGAGAGATGCGTGGGGGAGAGCGCCAGCGCGGCCGCCAGCGTTTCCCGCACATCGGAAACGGTTTGCGAAGGCAGGCCGAGCATCAGGTCCAGGTTCATATTATCAAATCCCGCTTTCCTCGCAATTTCGACGGAAGCGATCACCTGCTCCCAATCATGGATCCTGCCGAGGAGATGCAAAAGACGCGCCTGCCTTGCCTGCACGCCCAGGGACAGCCGGTTGACGCCCGCTTTGGCGAGCGCCTGGGCAAAGGGCGTGGTGAGTGTTCCAGGGTTGCATTCGCAGGTGATCTCGGCACCCTCTGCAATCGGGAATGCTTCGAACAGGGCCTCCAGGATGCGTGTTACCTGGACCTCGTCGAGCAGCGAGGGCGTGCCCCCGCCCAGGAAAATCGTATCCGCTTTGATTGATACCGATGTTGCTGCTGATCGTTGCTCGGCCGCAAATCCGGCCGTTCCGGCCGGATTTGCTGACTCCGTGGCCGCGGAGGGGTTCATTGGCGAGGCGGGCCGCAATAGATGCCCCGTTTCCGCGCCGCGACGTGTGATCTCCCGGGTAACGGCCTCCACATAGCGCGGGATCTCGGCCTCGCGCCCCGCGTACGATGCAAAGTCGCAATACGCGCACTTGCTTACGCAAAAGGGGACGTGCACGTAAAGCCCGATCGGCTGCTGCAAAGATCCCTGCATGTTACACCGAATTCATTTCGGTCGATGTGACCGACGTACGCAGATAGCGTGCGTTTGGCGCGTCGGTGGTTGCGATCGACGCGAATTGAGCGAACGACCAGCGATCACCCGGCCGTGGTAGAATTAGCATCCACTGGCAAAGCACCTGAACCGCCGCTCGGGTGCATCGCTTGGTTTGGCCTTTGCGTCTGCGACTGCCTGACGAGCCGGTCGCCCAGGTCAGCCTCCCGCCGACGCAAGTCGGCGAAAATTGCGTGAACATCGTAGCCAAACGCAGCGGCGAGTTCCTCGCGGACCTTCCGGACGGAGGCTACAATGGGATCCTCATTCATCGTCGGTCTCCCCGAACAACTCTTCAGGCGTGCAAATCGTCGGCATGACGAAGCCACGTTCGCTACAGATCCGAGCTACGCGCCGCGTAATCTGCGCGTTGGCCAGGTGCCTGCAGTTCCACGTCAACAAGTATTGTATCCCGTGGACCGTCGCAAGGGCAATGTGTGCCGCGTCCCGAACAGCCTTCTCCGAGAGCACCCCCGATCTGAGGACTGCGGCCGTCAAGGCTTCAGCATCCGGAGAGGCGGCAAGGACGTCGAGAGGCTTGACCAGTTCGAGCCGTTTCCGCACCTCCGATTCGTCACCCGCGAAGATTTCGTCGAGCACGACCTGAGAGATCACCAAACGAAATTGAGCGCGGCGCCGTTGCCACCAGTCCCGTGTGATCTGTTGGTGCGCGGCAATCACCAGATCGCGAGCAGGCAACGCGACAAGATAACTGACGAAAGTCGTTTCCAGGTAAACCGTTTCCATGCTGTCAGTCCATCATCTCCCCGACCTGGCCGGATGTTTGGTTCGCGGAATAAAAGAGAAAAAAAGGGGTCACTGATATTGACCAGATGGAGAAGAATTATCAGTGATGTTCCCTTTCCCCCCTAGTGCTAAACGGCATAACGTTTCCGTTATGCCGCGCTTTGTTTGTCGGCACCGGAAATCGGATGAACGTAAACGAGGCCCTTTGTTTGTGCAGCCTTGACCTTCTTGTCAATCATATTGCGAAATGACAAATGTCCTTCCAAGACGAGCACCAAGTCTTCACCGTCGACGAATATTGTCTTGATCGCCTTGCCGATCACAATACTCTTGATGACATTATTGCTGAATCCGTGGACGGACACAAACAGACCGCGACCGTACATTTTGCCTTCGATTTTGCCAACGAATTGATAAACCGGCTCATTGCTGGCGCTCTTGTCTTGCCACTTCGCCTCAAGAAGGTAGTGCTCGCCGTCGTATTTGAGTGTTCCATCTATTTGTTCGCCGTGAACCTTCAACGGCTCCGTTACTTCAAGCGATTCTATTCGAGCGAGGTCAGCCAGGATCTTCTCGAGGGCATAGCCTCGATCCTGTGGTTTTAGTTTTCCCGCGTGGAGCTGCAGAAATTGCTCACGGAGTTGTGGCAATTCGTTCTTCGGACGCTGTCTTTCGGCTTCTTCGGCCTCGCGACGCTTGCGTTCTTCTTTGATCTTTGCATCACGGATCTCCGTCAGCTGACGCAGGTGCGCGATATTCCGTTCCGCAGCGGTGCGGTCGAGTTTCCGAAGTTTGTCGAAGTAATAGGGATCGAACCGCGTCCAATCGTTCAAGGATTGCAGCATCGAGCGAAAAGGGCCCAGCCCGCCGTCGGCGCGCGCGGCCAATTGGTCAAACAGTTGATCGACCATTGTGCCCCGTGATAGCGCGCGGTCTTTGAAGTCCTCGATGACGCGGAGATCCCCGCTAGTGCAATCGTGGTCCTTGAAGAACGAGTAGATGTCATTGCGAGGCCAGAAGATGGATAGGATGCAGTCCTTCATGCAGCCTTTGATGTCGGCTGGAAAAGTCATAGCTGCGTCCTCGTGCATCCGTGATGGATGGTGCCTCTAAGCGGCATAACTTAGATTTATCCGGCCGGCATACGGCCGTGCTAATCCTTTTGGCCGGGCCGCCTGGGACAGATAAGAGCCCCCGCGGTTCGGTAATGAGTCTAGCCGCTAAACGCTTGCCATGCAAGACGCTGCGAACAAGTCGCGTACTCCGCGGTCCGCGCGGTCCGCGGGTGCATTCCGCACTTTGTTAGGTTACGGGGCCTGGGCGTAGGCGTTGACCCCGGTCTGGCGGGATTGGTGGCGGAGCCAGAAGGAGGCAATTGGGATGGAGTCGCTGAGGTAGTCGGCTC
>Ga0181520_10003218_pt1 | contig 28939 bp, 20 predicted proteins | sample PEATcosm2014_Bin_29_FD_132451 | JGI IMG/M metagenome (GOLD analysis project Ga0181520, IMG submission 132451) | Peatland microbial communities from MTU Mesocosm Facility, Houghton, MI, USA - PEATcosm2014_Bin02_30_metaG | ecosystem: Environmental > Terrestrial > Soil > Wetlands > Peat | place...
GCTGGGAATGCCCGACACGGTGGAAATAGTCACATTGGTTTGCGGATTACGGTCTCCCTCATAAGACCCAAAGTAGAAGAACTTATCCTTTTGAATGGCCCCGCCTATTGTTCCGCCAAAGAGTTGATCGGAATACGGAAGGGTATACTTCGCGACCGGATCTGCCGCCGAGCCGGCATTGCTATTGCGGAAGTACCCGTAAGCTCCGCCGTGCGTGGCATTCGTGCCGGTCTTCGTCTGCGCGTTGATCACAAGCAGCGTGGAGCGCCCTTCCGTTGCATCGAAGCGATTGGTGACGATCTGGAATTCAGCAATGGAATCGCGGCTGAAAAAAGGCTCACTCTTCCAGGAGTATTCGTTGGTCTGCGTAACCTGCTGTCCATCCAAAACAATTTGGAAGGATCCGGTACTGTTCCGGTCCAGCGGTGCGTTATCGATCGCGTTGACGCGAATGCCGGGCACCTGTGCCCCAAGTTGCAGCCAGTTGTTTCCGTTAAGGGGCAGCTTACTGGTTTGTTCCGGATCAATTTCGCCCGCGACCGCGGAGCCTGTTATATCAATTACCTCGGCAGCCGAGTCCACGAGTACGGTTGATACCGTGGTTGCGGGTCGGAGCACAAATTCAATGTTCAGACTCTGGCCAATTAGAATCGTCAGCCGCTTTTCCGATTTCGCGAACCCCTCCGCCTCGACAGACAGGATATAGTCAGAAGCGACGATCGATGGAATTTGATAGGCACCAGCAGCATTAGTAGCGGCCTTGTAGCCCTCGCCACCGTCGGTTCGATTCGCTGTAATCTTTGCGCCAGCCACTACAGCGCCTGAAGCATCAGTTACTCTGCCGCTAATTGAAGTTTGTTGGGCCAAGGCGGAACCGACTAGCAGCGCCAGTACGCCGACCAAGGAAAGTATTCGTCTCGTCATGGGTCTCTCTCCAAAAATGATGTAGAAATGATGTCCGAATGCAGACAAGTGCGCTGACGCGATACCGCTCGGGTATGCGTTTCACATTCTGAATTCGCCAGTGAATGGATTGTGCGACTATTGGTGCGCTGGGGATGATTTCCCTTTGGTCACACGCTGTCTGGCAAAACTAGCAACAACAATGGAGGGGACAACAAGCAAGGTTTAGCCGGATCGCGCTGGCGCGATATTCAAGTCGAAAAGAGTGCTTCATAACGTATCTCCTGGTGCCAAACAAGGCAGGGTTCTGCGGGGCATTTTCAGTGAAGAGTCCGGCAACTATTCACCAAATGAAAAGGCCCGCTGCGGAGATTTCGGCAGCGGGCCAAGCGTAAACTCGATTAGATTCAGTGTTTAACTGATCAACTTCGTCTCGCGGATTTCCCCATGCGCCGAAAAATTAGGGCACAACAACAACATGCGGCGCTCGCGAGGTTACTCATTCTTCAATGCTACCTGATTTGCAAATCGTAAATCCGTGACGGTCGTCACATGGTATCGCAATTTGACTTTGCATGCATCGCAGAAATCCGGCCCGCTTCCGCGTGTAACGCCATCCTTCTGGCAATTTTGAACACACTCTGAATCAGTTCGAAAACAAGATCGCACGCGCCACTAAAAACAACATTGTTAGCCCGATGAGCAAAGCCAAGCAAGCGTACAAGCGAACCAGAAAAATGTAAAATGGCGAGTATGGAAGTGCAGATTCCCCGGTGATTAGCGACTCGCTTTGCAATCTCTTGTATTCCTCTGGGCGTTCACGCTGCAGATCCTCAACGGATATGTAGCCAGTAAAAATTGACATATCCATCGGAAAACGGTCGGGGCGCAGATGTGTATTAAAAAAATGAATAATGAAAATAAACAAGACAGCCAGCAACGCCTCGTCACTATGTACGATTACGGCCACATTTTGCCACTCGCCCGACAGAAAACGTGAAAATATTTCGGGGAAGCACATGACCAAGCCTGTCGAACCAATGATCAGCATACCCCAAAAAACAGCGAAATAATCGAATTTTTCCCAATATGTGTAGCGTCCATACCGTGGGCGTGGACCAGACCCTATAAACCAGCGCAAACTTGCAAAGAACATCCGCACATCGGTGAGATTCGGCACCATGGAGTTTGGTCCGGTAAGCATTGCGTGCCATCCCCCAAGGTTCCGGCTTGTTCGAAACAGATCGATTAGGTGAGCCGCAAAGACACTGAACATTAGTAGTGCGAATAGTCGGTGAATCTGCCCGGTAGCGTGCACTCCGCCAAAGGCATGAGTCAGCGCTTTAGCCCAAGGAGTACTTGAATATCGCAGCGGCATGCCGCTCAAAGAGAGTCCTAAAAAGCTAAGAATGAGCAGCGCATGCAATAGGCGCGACATTCGGCTAAACCTCTGGTAAAACGTCGTCATATACTTTCCAGGAGAGTACAAATCATTCGTGCTGATCATTTAGTCCGCCTCTTGTGTGCTCGATGTTTGCTCAACCCTGCAAGCTTGCATCGCTGACGAGGCTGTCACTCGTCACGGCATTACGCAGCCTGCGCTCCTTAAGCGAACGCGGCAACCAGAACAATAGATGCAAAATAAAGAAGGCATGTGTAGTGGCCAACAATACTTGCATGGCAAGCATGACGAAATACAAGCGCGAATATTTGTCCTTATCGTCTATTTGAGCGTGCGAAGCGTATTGAACAAACTTCTCGTTGGCGCCTTGATGGCAGCGGCCGCAGGTCGCCTTGAGATTGCCAGGCGCAATCGAAGAACGCGCATCGGCGCGCACAAACACTGCGTGAGCACCATGGCAATCGACACACTGCGCGGTCGTTGTTGATCCTAGCTTATTCGCCTTGCCGTGATATGAAAAAAAGTAGCTCGCAGCGTCTTTTCCCGAATGGCACTGAATGCATAGTTGTACCGATCTTTCGCGTGAGACCGGCGACATAGGGTCCGTGTGCTTGAGAATCTTGTGCGTGCCATGGCAGTCAATGCACCGTGGCAACTTGACTTTCGGATTGTTCCCTGACACGCGCAAAACTGCCGAAGGTGCCTGCCCATGAACCGACATGGAGTAATCCCGGGCCTGCCGTTGATGACAACCTACGCATTCTACAGTCGACTCTTCCGCCTTTGGCTTCGATAAAGAGTGGTTGGCGCGCATACGCGTATGGCACTGGCCACATTGCAGTGAGGCGTGCGCCGACCGTTTCAAATCCTTCATTATCTGTGGCGCAAAGGCCTGACTCGAGCCCGGCAGGGAGCTGTGGCATCTTATGCATTTCGCCGTTTCAGAAGCTAGATCCAGCGGTGACGATTCCGCAGCGTGCGATACATGGCACCCGTCGCAATTATTAATTCTTTCTTTGCTTGCTTGCAGATTCAGGTGCAGCTTTTGCACATCTTTATGGCAGCGTAGGCAAGAGATTGGATTGTTCTTTTCGGTCCTTTTCCAGAGACTTTCTTGCGTATGCATGAGGCTGTGCGCGTCATGGCAAGCGCTGCACTTGGGCGCTCTAGGGCCGGAATGCAACTCGCCTTCAGGATCAATCTTCATAATTGGTAAGATAAAGCGCTCGTGACAGTGCAAACATTTATAGGACGCACCGGAGATCGCCGCGACAGGCATCTTCGGCTTTGGCAGTTGAAAAAGTGAATGATCGATATGGCAAGCACGGCATGACAACCCACTATCCGCCCACTTTAGCCTCGCATGCGCAGAATGCGCCAGCTTACGAGCCTGTTCTGGATGGCAGGACTTGCATTCGAGCGGTGGGTTCATCGGAATCGGACCCGGAACTGCCTTTTCGATTTCCATTTCCGGATGGCAGCTTTGGCAGTACTGTGTATCCGGCTTATGGCCGTGGTGACAGACCGTGCAGGCCAAATGTCCCAAATGTCCCTGATGAGGATTCTGTGTGAATGTATTTGCGTTCTTCTCGCCGAGAGTAGCGTAATCACCATGACAATTGACGCAGCTCTTTTCTGTCGCTGGCTGCTTGGTTCCAGACTGATGGCAAATCGTACAACTCAGTCCAAGAACCATATGCGGCTTGGCGGTATCCTTAGCAGGCTGCTGTGCGTACATTGAGGTCACACATAACAGCAGAGCTAAATATCTAAGATGAATCATGCTCTAAAGCCCATGCTTAAACATCACTACTGCTCCAGTTTGAGTCGAATGGACCTGATAGCATCGGCGTCGCCGATTACGGCAAAGTGAGCTGACGGCGGCACATCGCCGTCGGCGGCCTACTAACTTCGCGGTTCTTTTCCATCAGCTGCGTGAGCGCCTGCTATACGTCCCAACACCAGGCAGCGTCCAACGCCATGTTGACTTAAACCGCCCGCACATTCTCCAGCACTATACAGCCCGGTGATGATCTCTCCGTTCAAGTCCAGAACCTGAGCATTGCGATTAATCCTTATCCCGACGCGAGTATCGTGCACGACGGGCGTGGCCCACGCGGCATAGAACGGAGGCTGCAGAATCTTGAACGGCGGGGTAGGACGGTCAAAGTCCGCATCTTTTCCGGCATCGACAAAGGAATTGAATCGCTCCACCGTTTCTGCCAATGTCTTGGCAGGAAGGCCGTTCGGCTGATGTTTCATCACGACTTTAGCCGCTAACTCCTCCAACGTCGGCGCCGAGAAGAAGTAGCCCGCTGTGGTATCGACATTAGGAGGTTCAGGCTTCCACCTCTCACGCTCCACCGCGGCGGAGTCGAAGATAGCCCATATTGGGCCGCCGCCATTGCCATTTTTGCCATCGCCTGCTAAAGCGGCACCGAAGAAATTAAGCCCCTTTTCATTCAGCGTTACATGACTGAGATTTCGGTTACTGTGGCTTGCGTATTCGGGAATCGCATTGTAGTAGTTGCCTATGAAGCGACCCGCAGTTTCATCGTAGAATCGTTTGCCTGCCTGATTGACCAGAATCAGGTTTTGCCAATTCTTCACGTGCAGACCCACGGCGCGTGCCTTATTGAAGATTGGGCTGGTGGGCTCCCAAATCAGCGTTGCGTAGCCATACTGCGTTCCAATTTGCCCTGGCTTGGTCACATTTAAGCCGAACTCACCGATCTGGTTATAAGCTCCCCAAAGCGAAGCGCCAATACTCATGGCTGCTATTTCACCGCTTGCATCCTGCACGCTGTATGGTTCGCCCCCGACTGCGTCGTACTCTTCCGTGAGGCGCGGATCAAAGATGCGGCGAAAGTTCACATTTCCAGAGGAACCGCCAGTTGCGACGATGACGCCTTTGCGTGCTTGAACACGCTTTTCAGCACCTTGCACTTCAATCACTGCTCCTAGTACACGTCCAGAATTCTGGTGCTCGCGAACGAGTCTCTTAAGACGATGCTCTAAAAGAATCTTGACTCCGAGCTTCCGCGCCGAAGCTTCCAAAGGCCGGATAAGTCCGACGCCCGATGCAAAGGTCGTTTGCTGTTCCGGGGCGACTGGCTTGCCGGTCTGTACTAAAGGCCAGTTTGTTGCAGCTGCTCGCAGACCTCGTGGTGCCGAATTGCCTGACGAAATGCCGAAAGCCTCGGGTTCCTTATCGACGAATACGACGCCATGCGCAATCAGCCACTCGACAGTCGAACCTGCATGGTCAGCATAGGCGCGCACCAGGTCGCGGTCGTTGTAGCGATATTCCGGAAATCCATTCGGCTGGACGACCGACCAGTCGGTAAGATCCGAATAGAGCAAGTCAGGAGAATCGTTAACGCCATGCTTGCGCTGAATGCTGTGACCGCCGCCTAGCGCTACTTGTCCGGCATTTACGATGGCGTGACCGCCAACATCGAAATTCGCATCAACGACGAGCACATCGGCGCCAAGTTCGCGCGCCTCAATCGCCGCCGGCAGTCCGGCCGCGCCTGCTCCTGCAACAAGCACATCGGTCGCGAGATCCCAGTTCAGTTCCTGGCTGATAGCACTGACAGGCAGCGATGTAACAGCAAGCCCAACGCCTGCGAGACCCATGTCAGAAAAGAAACGGCGCCTTGTCTTCATCATTTGTCCAACTCCTTAACAGCGGAGAACGCGCTGCAATCATGCTTGTGGCGCTGCCGCGCCAGAACTAATAAGAGGGCGGCTGCTTGACCATCACCATTTCTTCCGGCAGCGTGTTCGAGCCCGCGAGTTACACCAAACCACTAACAACAAAACGGTGATCCCCGGCAGAGATTGAACTGGGTCAAGCCAGTTCAACCTCTAAGTCCAGAAGAACGCTTCATAACATCTCTCCCGTTACCAGCCAGGATGGAATTTGTGAAGATTTTCACTGAAGAGCCAGATAAATGTCCAACAAACAACAATGCCCGCTGCGGTGTTTGGCAGCGGGCATTGCGTAAGATCAACTCGACGCGGTGATTTACCGATCAAATCATATTCGCAGCTTTCCCACACGCCAAACGAGTGCATTGCGACAACAACAAGCGGCGCTAGTGAGTATTCTCATGAATACATGATTACGCAGACCTCCGCATGTCGCACTGTGACGGTCATCACGGAATGTTTGTCGAATACACTTCCGCTGCAATCCTATTCTCCCGCGCTAATGTCGCGTGCGTTCACAACGATGTGGTTGTTAGGCGAACGGCTTTCACCGATGCTCGTGACGTAAACGGCAGGATGCTCTCGCAACGGGCAGGCATACTCGCAGGCGCCACAGCCGACACATAGTGAAGGATCGATATGAGGCTGCTTGATCGTCTTTGCCACGCCCTTTGAGTCGACGGTATCAACCTGCACCATGCTGACCGCATGGATGGATTCAGGGCACGCTTTCTCGCAGATCCCGCATTCCTCCGCCGCACTCCAAGGCAGGCATCTGCTGCGATCAATGAATGCAGTGCCCAGCCGAATGCGATTATTCTTTCCTGTGGTCTCAATATTCCATGCCTTGTCCTGAAGGCTGATTTCAGCGATGGCGCCAGTAGGGCATACTCTTGAACAGAGCACGCATTTGGGTTCGCAAAAGCCAATGCGAGGAGCCAACACAGGAGTCCATAGCCCTTCGACTCCCGCTTCGCTCCAGGCGGGTTGAAGAGTATTAGTGGGGCAGATCTTCATGCACTCGCCACAGCGAATGCAGCGATTGAGAAACTCCTTCTCTTCTGCGGCTCCGGGCGGGCGTATCAACCACTGGTTAATCTCTACATCAAAGCCGCTGGGACTGCGCAGCAGAGGCACAATGGCAAGTCCTCCTGCGACACCCACTAATGCTTGGCGACGACGAAGATCTGGCCCTTTCACGCCCACCGATTCAAGACCTACAAAGCCATACTTGAGGCTTTGATGTGGACAAGAAGAGACGCAGTTCAAGCATAGGTGACACTCAGCCTTGCGCCATTGCGCACCGGGCAAGGGATCATCCCCACCCTGGCAGTGGACCAGACAGCGCTTGCATTGATTGCAGGCTTCCGTGTCCTTCTTCAATCCGAGCAGTGACCACCGCGATGCAACGCCCAACAGAGCGCCCAGTGGGCATAAGAGCCTGCACCACAGACGTGTAATGAAGAGGTTCGAAGCCAACAGAACAGTCAAGATCACTGCAAGAATGAATCCCTGACGATAGTGTGGTGCGGTATAGCTCAGAACCGTCGATTCCATGAAGCCATGCAGAGACTCTGCTATTACTTGCAGAATGGGATTCTGGCTGGATTCCATACCGTGAAGCAAGGCCTTAGACGCATAGTCGAAGGCAGGAAGCCCGGAAAGGCCCAGCGACCGAACCAGCAGCGAAAATGGATCGAACCAGCCGACAAGTCCCGAACCGGTTATCGATGTGACCAATACTCCAATGAGAATGTAGTACTTCAGCGTCTGCCAGCGCTTGTAGCGGTTGGACTCAATTCCGCGCTTGCCACGCTTGCTCTCTGACGGGAATGAACTGAAGAGATGATTCAGCGTCCCCATCGGGCACACCCATCCGCAAAAGAACCTGCCGAACAGCAGTGTCGGGACCAGCACCAATAAAGACATCCACAATCCACGGTAAAGGGCGTGTGTAGAGATCAGATTTGTTAGCGCGACCAGCGGGTCCAATGCAAAAAATAATTGCAAGGGAAAGGGAACTTTCGTTGCCTCACCGACCAGACGCACTGAACCGCGAAATTCAGTGCGTAACAACAAATCGAAGAACGCCAACAGAAATATCACCTGCGACGTTCTCCGTAGCCACACCAGCTTTAGCTTTTGCAACATCTCACTCCTTCTTGTTTGCGACCGAAGAGCATTTGACCCCAATCACTATCCAGTTCTCATCCTGCAATACTTGCTTGAGGGCGGGTGCCGGCCCGCCCTCAAGATGCAGACCCGTATCTCCGCAAAGTCTTGCGTCGGCGGATCTGTGTCGGCCGCGTAGCACCGGAGCGCTCGCGCAACCGGTAGTGACGCGGACAACTTCGGACGATTCAAGCTCATCCGACCCCATTGGCTGCTCATCCGTCGCCGCTCTATGCAGACACCGCGTGCTTGGCTGCAACGCGACCTTGAACAACCACTCGAGCCGGCTCATGCAAACTCATTCGGTCTTCACCTTACACGGGAGTTATGGTGACTCTCATTGAATTCAAAAGCCCGGCGCGGTCGCCCTAAATAAAAAAGGCCCGCACCGGAGATTCCGGCTAGCGGGCCTTGCGCAAACTCATTGTGATCGGCTACTACTCGATCAACCTGGTGTCGCAACTCTCCACACGCGCCGGAACCAGCACACTTGACAACAACAAGCGCTCTTGTGGACAGTCATAGGCAGATTTTAGTCCGTGATAACTCTGAAACATGTGATGTTCATCACGGGCGCGCAAGAAGAACACCCCTTGGCCAAGTGGACTGCCCATAAATCAAGTTAGAGAGATGCGGACACAGGAGGCAATCACCTGCCCAAAACAGTAGGGGACCCCAACGGAGACGCTGGCAAGATGCCCTCCTCGGAGGTTTCCATCATTTCGGATCGATTGGAGAAAAGGTGAATGTTAACCTGGTCCCCCATAGATAATTCTGTGCGATCTTCTGGAAGAATTGCGAGAGCTTCGGCATGCAGCATTGTGCTCAGGTAACCGGTATCCTGATTACCCGCACTCCAAGCTTTGAGCGTTCCCTCCGAGTGCTCCAGCCTTAGGCGTGAAAAGTAAGCCTTGCCTTTCTTCTTGCTAATCTTATGCTGCAACACCGCAGTTAACGGGCGCTTGAGTACGCAGCGATGGCCCATCATTCTGAGCAGTGCCGGGCGAACGAATTCCTCGAAGACAACCAAGGCCGAAACAGGATTGCCAGGAAGTGAGAAGACCGGTTTCCTCTCTTTCAATCCGAATACGAATGCTTTGCCGGGCTTGATCTTCACTTTCCAAAACTCCTGCTTCACTCCCAACTCTTCCAAGATCGGGCGGACCAGGTCGCGGTCACCGACAGACACTCCCGCGGCGGTCAACAGAACGTCGAGGTCCAGTCCTTCTGAGAGTTTTGTTTTCAGGCTTTCGCGATTGTCGCGTGCAATGCCCAGAATCACCGGCGTTGCGCCAACCTCAATCACAGCAGCGGCAAGTGCCTGCGAGTTGCTGTCGAACACTTTTCCCCGTGCGAGTGTTTTACCCGGCTCAACCAACTCGTCACCTGTGGACAGAATGCCCACACGCGGTTTTCGATAGACGCACATTGTTGTCCTTCCAAGCGAGGCAAGCATGCAAATCTCTGCCACGCCGAGAACCGTGCCGGATTCGAGCACCGTATCACCTTGCTTGACGTCTTCTCCAGCGCGCCGAATATGCTTTCCTGGCAGAACATTTGCGCCTGGTTTCAGATAAATCGTGTTGTTGGATTCATCGACTTCCTCGAAGGGAATGACGGTGTCGCATCCTTGTGGAACAGGCGCTCCAGTCATGATGCGAATGGCGGTGCCAGGTTCTACTTGAAGGGAAGAAGTCTCGCCCGCGAGCACAGATCCGGCAATCGAAAACGCTGTTGGCTTGCCGCCCCTGGCAATCTGAACAGCAAATCCATCCATCGCTGAGTTGTCGAAGGAAGGAAGATTCAACGGAGCGATGACATCCTCTGCAGCTACCCGATGCAGACAATCGAGGAGTTGCTCCTGCCCAATACCTACAGGAGATACTTTGCGCAGGATTGTGTCGCGCGCTTCTTCAAAGCTTAGGTTTGTCACGCTTCTCCCTTTGTCTGCATCTGCCTTGGTTCGGTTGCGATTCATGCCTCGCCTGATCTTGCGCTGCCCGGAATTCTTGCGGTGTGTTCACACTCTCTGACCCTCGTGCGCCATGCGGACTAATCCAGGTGTGAGGATCTTCGAGTAATTGCGACAAGCGTATATCTTCTCCGCGAGTCCAAAACGAGCGTTCCAGCAAGTGAAGCGCTTGCGGCTCATAAATTGCCAGCGTCGGACAGGGATGACCATCGAGTTGACGAGAGACAATCGCCCACCTGCCAGCCTTGCGTTCTCGTAAAAGTGCCTCGATCTCTTGCAAACTCAGCCAGGGATGATCGCACGCGGAGACAACCCATGCAGCCGTAGGCGACCAGCGATGGGCCGCCAGCAAACCTGCTACTGGACCAGCCAGATCCGGAGGGTCTAATAGCCTCCTCTGTTGAAGCAATGCATCCGGAATCTGTCCCGCTCCCAGCAAGATCAGATTTGGATAAAGGCTCCGTTCCCTTGCGTTTGGTTGCAACCTTGCAAATCTCTCCAGTGCATCGCCAAGGGCGCACCCAGCAATCTCTCCTAATGAGCTGTCACCGAAGCGCATCACCTGTTTGGGCGTTCCCATGCGCTGACTTCCACCACCCATTAACAAGCCGGCAAACAGAGGCCGTCGCAGCCACGCCTCGGGTAGCCATTGATCGACATAGTCCAGGAATTGCTTGAGACGATCGCTGTTCCAGGGAAGAAGATCCCGGACCTCGGTCACCTGCTTTGGGGGATGCGAAATCTCGGCGCTGCACAGCCAGAGCTTGGCAAGCGGCGTATCTTTGTGCCCTTCCACTAGAACAACATCGTGATCCCGCGCCATCTCAGCTAGCGTCGCTTCCAAGGCCATCGTCGTGCTTGCTCTACTGCGCAGGAACTGTTCTTTCGGCCCGCGCAGAGCGACTGTGGCTCCGGCGCGAAAAAGCCTGTCCGAGTCTTTTCCCTCCTGATCCACGATGAAGCCATGCGCATCGTGCTTCACGACTGCAACGGATAGGCCGCGCGCGACCAGTTGGGGGATAGCTGCTTCAAGCAAAGTTGTCTTCCCCGAGCCTGAGTATCCGCACACAGCGAGCACGGGCGCACCGAAGTCCCGCTGCAGGCTGGTATGATTGCCAACTTCAGTCATTTGATCTTCCCCATTGAGAGAGGCGAGAGCGCTTCCATCCTTCCCGCCTGCGTGATCGAAACCAACCGCCCGCGATCATTCTCAGGATGTGAAGGTTCGCCACGCAAAATCTTCACAGCATGGGGAAGGGCGGGAAGGATGGCGCTGAGATTCTCCGTTGCACCTCTCTCGCTGCCGGGAAGGTTGATAATCAAGGTCTCGTTCCGCACCCCGGCAATGGCCCGCGAAAGTGGTGCATATGGCGTTTGCCCTGCCGATGCTGCCCGCATTGTTTCCGCCAAACCAGGCAACTCGCGGTCGATTACCGCGCGTGTAGCTTCTGGTGTGACATCGCGCGCGGAGAGGCCTGTACCGCCTGTGGTGATAATCAGATCAACGCGGCGGTCGCAAAGGTCCTTCAGCAACTCGGCGATCAACCTCGCATCGTCCGGCACAATCTTGCTCCATGCGATGTGCGCTCCAAGGCGATCACGCAAGAGCTTCGCCACTGCGGGACCCGAAGTATCCACCGTACTTCCTGCTGCACAACGGTCCGATGCTGTCACCACAGCGGCCTGAATCGCAGAACGAGGGACTCTGCGCAAAACCTCCACTGACAGTCCGGGATGTAATGCTCCTCCTTCAAGCACGCGCGCAAACAATCCGGTACGGGGCATGATGCAATCACCGGCCGTGTAATAGATCACGCAGCGCGTGTGGCACACCTTGCCGACCTGTGTCATCTCCAACAAAACCGGGCCTATTCTAAGTTGGGAACCAACGCCGAGCTGATCTATTTCAATTCCATCGATCACCAGATTCTCGCCGAAGGTGCCTGGACTCAGGTCCAGTCCTTTGGCTCGCATCGAATCGATATCGGCGCGCGCCAGCAAACTGACCTGACGGTGCCAGTCTCCCGCATGAGCGTCGTTTTCCACGCCATAGCTAGCACGGAGCAGAGCCAGCGGCACTTCATGCTTGGCGATTCCTCTTTTTGCGGAGACGCAAAGGTGCAACAGGATTCCGTCACTCATAATCGGCCTCCGCACAATAAATGCCGCTCCTGCCGCCGGACTTGTAGAGGAGGCGTACGCCGTCGATCCGCAGCTTTTTGGACAGCGCCTTCAACATATCGTACAAGGTAAGCGCAGCGATCGAAGCAGCCGTGAGCGCCTCCATTTCGACACCCGTTAATCCGACCGTTCGTGCTTTGGAGCGAATCACAATCGATTCATCATTCAACGCCATATCGATGGAGATGTGGGAGAGATTCAGCTGATGGCACAACGGAATCAATTCCGAGGTTCGCTTTGCCCCCATTACGCCTGCAATGCGCGCAGTCTCAAAGATATTCCCCTTTGGCGTTCTTTCATTTCGTATTGCGTCCATGACCTCAGGGCCAACCCGCACAATAGCTTCTGCCTCTGCCTCGCGTAAGGTCTCTGCCTTTGCACTCACATCTACCATGCGCGCCAAACCTTGGCTGTCGAGATGCGTCAACTTGTTCGCATCACTCATGACTATCCTCCAATCTGGCTCATGGCGTAGGGGCTGTCCATGGCAAGCGGACGAGCCTTGCCTGCCATGTAGCGTTTGAATTCATGGCGCACGGCCAAGTTGTCCATGGTTTCCATGATGTGCGCGAGATTGAGGGTCAAAGGGTCCATCAGGCAGCGCCGCACCAAACCGCGTGCGTCCATACGCAGTCGCTCGCAACGATTACAGAAGGGGTGTGAGCGCGGCGTAATCCAACCTGCATTTATGACACTGCCACGCCACTTCAGCAGAGAACTTCGCGCTGGTGAGCGGTTCTGAGCATCTTCGACAAACATTTCCAAACCCAAACCGCTGCACACCTCATTCACCGAGACAAACTCGGCATTGCACCACTCCCGCTCCGTCCCCATGCGCATCAGTTCGATAAAGCGAATCTCCGCTCCAATAGCGGCCGCATAGTCCAGCAGGCGCGGCACTTCTTGCTTCCAGGTTGAGCGCTGCAAAACGGTGTTGAGCTTGATGGGCGTCAGTCCAGCATCCCACGCTGCTGCGATGCCATTCAATGTTTCTTGCAGCTTTCCTCCACGCGTGACAAAGGCAAAGCGCTCTTCGTCAAGAGAGTCCAGTGAAATATTTACGCGCTTCAGTCCAGCTTTCCTCAAGCTCCAAGCCATACGAGGAAGCAACGAACCGTTTGTTGTCAAAGAAATCTCGCGTATCGCCGGAATCGTCGAGAGTTGCGCGATCAGGTCGGTAATTCCTTTGCGCACCAGCGGTTCGCCTCCGGTTAGTTTTACGCTGCTGATCCCGGCACAACTGGACAGCCAGCCGACAAGGCGCGCCATCTCTTCCAGCGGTAGAAGGTCTTTATGTGCAAGCTTGGGTACGCCCTCGCTGGGCATGCAATAGCGGCAGCGAAAGTTGCAGCGATCCGTCACGGACAATCGCAGCATCCGCAGGCGCGGCGCAGCGACAGGTCTGGGGATCACTTGAAACTGCATTGCCGGATCGGCGTACGCCGTCGTTGGTTGTTCTAGCATTCTGTCTCCTTTCCAGATCGGGAGGCGATGCTGTTTCCGGCACCACCCTTGGACCGAGGTCACGATCGACCCCGGTCGCCGTCGAAGTTCCCATGTACGCGAAAAGCGTTTTTAGGCAACCACGATCGAAGACTTTGGAACCTTACTCACTACTGTACTTCGACAGCATATGCACTTTGCGCAACTGTCGCTGTAACGCAACTTCAGCATTTCTGAAGCTTGCGATGCCGAAGCGGACCGGTGTTATCCCCTTCGGCGTCGCTGTACCATCCGCAACTTTACCCGTCGCTGCGAAGATGGGTTACTGAATCCGCTTCGGCGCTGTGGCCACTCTTGCAACGCGAGTACGTGGTGTCCTTTCGCCTGCCGCCACCTGCAGTGCCAGATGGTTTTGTCTCGGTGACAGAGAGCACGCCGTATACGGATTCACTGCGCAAGGTTTGTTGACAGCCTGATTGAAGTCGAGCGTCACAGCATCGCCGTCGCCTTTTTCAATCTCAAGCGACCGGCCTCCGCCAAATGTAGTCTGCCCGTTGGTCTCGTCTGAGAAGAGCGCTGTCAGGCCATGAGGTCCACCTTCGACTTCGAGGCGATATTCGTGCCCATTCCTGGTGAAGACCACATACCCTGGGCTATCCGCATGATTGCTGCCGCCCAGCGCATTCTCATACACAATCGATTGATTGCCTGGATAAGCAACGAACTTGCCCGCGATCCGCCACTCCGAATTGATTGGATACCAGTCGAGGCCACCGAAGTTAGCGCGATTGGGGCTCTGTGGGTCGCTTACAAATACCGTGTGCTCCCTATCGTTGCCAGAATAGAGCAGCAGCAAGCGACCCACGGCGAGCTTTCTTGGTGCGTGTGCGTCGGCTGAGGTCAGTTCCACCGTACTCACCGCACTCCCTTCGAGAGTAACCGTACCGGCTTCGAATGAAGTGAAGGTCACATGGCCATTAGACACAACGAACTTTCCCACTTGTGCCGGAGCCGATCCAGAGGGAAGGGGGATCTCATCGGTGGCGGTGGACCCGACGCGATTATCACCCTCTTTGAGACGATAGGATCCGACGAAGGACAGGATTCCGTGCTCCGATTTAAGAGTTGTTTCCTTCTGCAGCCGGATGGCAACAATGCGCTGCTCATACGGGTTATCGGCGGCCAGAACATACGTTGCTGCCAACAGCAGCGCGGGGGCGACTATGAGCTTCAAAATCCTTTTCATCACAACTCCTTGATTATGAGAAGAGTCAGCCATAGAAACGCTGATCTCTGCGTTGAGAGTATCTGTTACGGACAAATTCAATTCGTCGCACTGCGGCGCAAGGATTCGCCTATTGACGGCCGCTCTCGGTCGGTTTCAATACGTGCAAGAACGGATCGATATTGTCTGCGGCAACGCCCTTGTGCTGGACCAGCGCCACAAAGGCAATTGGCTCCGTCTTGCCTGTCAGCCTGTGAGCATGCTTCTTTGCTGCGAGTTGTTCTAAGTCGGCAAGTTCGCCGAAGGCCAGCGCTTCTCCTGGGCAAGTGGCGACGCAAGCAGGTTGCTTGCCCTCGGCCCGCCGCTCCAGGCAGAGATCGCATTTTTGCATCTTGCCATCAGCGCCAAATTGCGGCGCACCATAGGGACATGCTTGTTCGCAACTTCGGCAGCCCACGCACTCATTTCGATCGACCACTACGACGCCGTCTTCCGCTCGCTTGGTGATGGCTCCAGCAGGGCAGATTTCCACGCACGCGGGCTTGGCACAGTGAAAGCAGGAGATGGAGATCGTGCGATTGGCGACGTTGGGAAAGTCGCCTTCCCAGTAGTTCAATACCTTCCGCCAAGTCGGCCCAAGCTCCACTCCATGAACCGCCTTGCACGCTACTTGACAGGAGTGGCATTGCACGCAACGCCTGGAACTGAGATAGAAACCTAATTGTTTTGCCATGAATGGTCCTCCATCGACCGATTCGTTTCGATTCATCTGTCTAGCTGTCTTCGCGCTGCGCGTCAGAGACCTAAGCTTTTCTGACCTGCACCAGGGTTTGGCTGGACAGCGCCGTAACCAGTGGGTCCCAGGCCTTTTTTCCCGTGTTATACATACTGTTAACATTGGCGCCTCCGGCCAGAAGCGCGGAGTCCTCCTTCTTCAACTCCTTGCAGCCTTGCCACCATCCATGCAGCGCCATTACCGTATCCTTGCGAATTCCTCGATTGACCTCCGCCTTCAATCGAAGCGAGTTATACGGAGACTCGACGATGACCCAATCTCCATTGACAATGCCCCTCGCTTCCGCGGTCTCCGGATGGATTTGCACAGTTGGATCGGTCATAATCTCGCGCAGGTAAGGCACGTGACGCAACCACCCAGCGTTGTAAACCTTCGATGTGTGAAAGTCGGAGAACACTAACGGATAACGATTCAGCAACTCCGGCGTGGCAGTTGGACTTTCCGGCGGTTCTACCCATTGCGGCAATGGATTGAAGCCGTTCTCCTCAAAGGTTGTGTTATAGATCGCAACCTTTCCCTGCGGCAGCAATGGAGCACCGTTCAATCTCGTGCTGCGCGTCGCGAAGACCTGCGCATATTTCTTGTAGGCAGGCGGCCCCTTTTTGCCAGTTGCTACGCCGGTAGGATGAGAGCGCAACTCTTCCATGGTCAGGTTGAACGGAACAAGCAACTCCTTCATGCACTGATCGATGCTGCCGTGCCAGAAGTCTTTGCCGTAGCCCATTCTCACCCCAAGATCGATCCAGAACTCATAGTCGGACTTGTAGTCGCCGAGCGGTTCGATGACCTTGTTGCGGGCCATGATCCACCCTTCTCCCGACTCGAATGGGTGATCGATTTCATACATCGAAGCCACCGGGATCACAATGTCGGCATAATTCATATCGGCCGTACGGCTTACGTCGACGACTACATAAAAGTCCAGCTTCTTGAGTGCTTCGATCACGCGACTGGTGCCGCGGGTAGTCACCGTTGGCTGCGTTCCGGGAGCAATGATCGCCCGCACCGGATACGGCTTCTCGGTCAGTATGCTTTCAAATATTCCGTAATATGCCGAGGAGGTTCCCTCATTCATCGGCTGAAAAGCTCGCGGAAACTCCGGCCAAACCAATTTATCGATCCACTCTTGCGTGTAACGTTCGCGCAAGGTAAAGGACTTTCTCCCTCCTTCCGGCTTTCCTGCCGCCAGCAAATCGCCTCCGGGTATATCCAGATTGCCGGTAATTGCTCTCAGAATGGCAAGCGATCGAATAGTGTCGTTGCAACTCGGTGCGTGCTCCAAACCATTGCCGTCTTCAATGCACGCCGGCTTGGTAGTGGCGTACAAGCGGGCCACGGAACGAATCTGGTCGGCTTTGACTCCAGTAATTGGCTCGGCCCACTCCGGTGTGTATTGGCGCACATGCTTCACGAGTTCAGGGAAGCCGTGAGTCCATTCCTCTACGAACTTGGCATCGTAGAGATGCTCGCCGATGATAACATGGATCATCGCCAGAGCCAGCGCGGCATCGGTTCCCGGTCGTACTGGAACCCACACATCGGCTAAGGCCACATCGGGCTCCATCGTTGGCTTGATGGCGACAATCTTCGCTCCCCGCTCCTTGGCTTCCAGAAGTTCCCGCACTCCGCCTTTTGAACTGCCGGCATAGACAGGCTGTTTGCCCCAGATCATGATCAGTTTGGTCTTGCTTATATCAGCGCGTGGACTGGTGCCCAGTGTGTATGCATAAGCAAAGGCCCTCTGCATTGCGCAAATGCCGCTATGCCCATAGTTAGGACTTCCATGTGCAACAAGAAAGCGATACATATAAGGGCTATATGTTCGGTGCGCTGGGGAGAGAACGGCCAGTGACTCAGGACCGTATTTCTCCTTCTGTTCCTTAAGCTTGTTAGCGATCGTGTCCAACGCCTCGTCCCAACTGATGCGCTCGAATTTGCCTTCACCCTTTTCTCCGATGCGGCGCAGCGGATACTTCAGACGCTGTTCCGAATAGACCCACTGCGGTGCGGCATGAGCCTTGGAGCAGAGGCGCCCTCGATTGAGCGGCAGTTCTTTCATCCCTTCCACGCCAACAAACTTTCCATTCTTCACGATGGCATAGATCCCGCAACCTGCGCTCGGCCCGCACATCCCGCAGAAGGTTGGAATCGCTTTCTCCTTCGCCTCTTTGGAATGAAATACCTTGGATGTGACGCGCTTCAGAACGCCTGGTAATCCACTCTTCTTTCCGCTCAGCGATGCTCCAGTGATAGCTGCGCCGGCCGCGACCGCCGATGCAGCGCCAACAATAGCTGTCTTCTTCAAAAAACTACGCCGTGAAGATTTTGCGTCGCTTTGTGTTTCCATTAGGAGCCATTCCTTTCAATACTCATGATCCGATCCATCGCTTGTGTTCGTGCCAATAATCTCGTACGTCATACCTTACGAAGTCGCATTCGAACTTTTGTTTTCGCCGCACAGCCCAACAGGAACATGCGTCTCGCGCACCAGGCCAAAAACGGCGATGGCCTTGCGTTCCTGCACAGGGCACTCGTATTCGCACCTGCCGCATCCGATGCACAGCAACGCCTTCACCTGTGGCAAGTGAAGATTTTCGCCGTAGGGAACTGTCTCGATTGCCTTGGCAGGGCAATGGTCGACGCAGAGAGTGCAGTTGATTCTCTTTGTTTGAACAACACAGCGGCTGGCATCGAGCCGTGCCAGTCCGACGCGTGTTCGCCGCTTGTCGGCAACACTCAGTTGGCTCAGAGCACCGCTTGGACAGACCTGGCCACAGCGTGTGCAATCGTAATCGCAGTAGGATGCAGCATAGTCCATCTGTGGCTTCAGCAGGCCGCCCAAGCCATCGTGCAGAGATGATGGTTGAAGTACCTGAGTAGGACAAGCGCTCACACAAAGATGGCACGCCGTACAACGATCAAGGAACTGTTCCACAGCAAATGATCCGGGAGGACGAACTGGACGATTATCCCGCGCGTTCGAGTCTGAATGCTTGCTCGGTGCGGACAGGTCGCTGCTTGTGTCCTTTTTTTGCTCGCTTGCCCAAAGTAGTTCGCTTCCAACTGCGCCGGCTAGAGCCAAAGCGCCCCCAGTAATGACTGCACGGCGCCTGTAATTAGGGGCAACGGCAGCTTCCGATTTGCTTGTCGAAGCAAGCGTTACAAGCGGGCCCTGCGCGACATGGGCTCGCTTTTTCCAACTCAGCCGATAGCCGATGAAATGACCTGCACACACTGGAACACAGTTGAAGCAGGAGACGCAACGTGAGCTATCGATAACGCCGGTGCGCGTGTCGATGCATTGCGCCTTGCAAACGCGAGCGCATCGTGCGCACTTTTGGCACTCAGGGCCAATCTGCAAGCGAAATGCGGCAAACCTGGAAATGAGTCCAAGCAGCGTGCCGACCGGACACACCGTGTTACAGTAGAGGCGTCCGCGCTGGGCAGCCATTGCGCCCACCAATCCTAGCGCGGCAAGTGGAATGAGAATCGCCCCTACACCGGCCCAGTGGACCACTCCGAGATGAGCGGCTACAGAACCTCTTGCCGTTGCAAAGCCTGGCAGGAAGCGAAGCGGCAGGCGCAGCAGCGGCCGCAACAACTCTGCGAAGATACGCCCGAAGTTGCTGTACGGATCGAGCAGAGAAACTACCAGTCCTGTCCATCCTGATATAACGCCGAGGATAACAATCACAAGAAATGCGGCCCGGATGCGCGGCACAGGCTTTGCGTAAGATAGCGGGCGCTTCTTCTTGCGCCGCAATGAGTCCAGTCGCGCGATCACGTCCTGCAATGCTCCTAAAGGGCAAATGGAAGAGCAGTAAACGCGGCCCACCAAGAGTGTCGCAACGAGAACGGCGACACACGCGAGCGACAAAGACGCTCCTGCCGTCAGCGCCAGCAGTGATGGAGCAAACTGCACAGCCGCCAGCCAGCTGCCCACTTTTGTCAGGATCGACGACGAACTCCCCAGCAAGGCCAGCGAGAGGCCTACAAAAATCGCAGCCGAGACGCCTGCGCGAAGATACTTCAAAACATTCCAATTCATCGTATTCAACTCTCTCCGCCAGAACTATGCCGGACGTTTCTGCTCGGCAGGAAATACCGGGGGATCCTTGGACCACTTGGCCAGGACTTCCAGCAACCGGTCAACCTGTTCCGGCGTGTTGTAGATATGCGTGGAAACGCGCAACGCCCTAACGTCACCATGCACCAGACCACGAATAACGATATTCTCCTGCTTCGCAAGAAGGCTTGCAGTCTGTGGTGCGGGAAGATTAGGCAATGTGAATACGTTGATATTAGCGGCAAGCGCGGGATCGGAAGAACTGAGCAGAATCGCGCCGGGGATCTTCGCGGCCCCTTCTCTCACTTGCCGCCCGAGTTCTCTTGCGCGCGCCTCAATATTCTCCTTGCCAATATCCAACTGAAACTGAAGAGCGGAGGCAATGCCAAGCGCAGCGGGTATACCGAGTTGACCGCTACGTTCGTAACGAGGCGCAGCGTGGAATGACGGATCATCGTAACCATACAGGGGCCACAGCTTATCCTGAACATCTTTGCGCACGAAGTTCACGCCGGTTCCCGTTCCCGCTAATAACCATTTCTGTCCTGCTCCGGCGAAGTGATCGATTTCGGTTGCAACTACATCCAGCGGTAAGACGCCGAACGATTGCGCCCCGTCGACAGAGATCAAGGCTCCATGCGCATGAGCCAGTTCTGCCAGTTCGCGCAATGGCGCTACCAATCCTGTTACATAACTCACGTGGCTTACAACCAGTGCTCGCGTACGCGGCGTGAAGGCTTTCGCGTAAGCGCTCACCACCTGCGCCACGCTCTGTGCTGGAATCGGCAGTTGCACGGTCACAATCTTGATGCCGTAGCGCTGCGCAAGCGTTTGATAAGGTTCGACGGCACCGAAATGTTCCTGGTCTCCGAGAATCACCTCATCTCCCGGCCTCCAATCGATACCGTGAGCAAAAATATTCATGCCCTCGGTAGTGCTGTGCGCAATGGATGTCTCTCCCGGCTGTGCATGGATGAAGTTGGCCAGTTGGAGACGAACATCCTTCAGTTCTTTGGAGCGAAAGTTGTCGGTCGGATCCTGGGCAAGTAGTTGGTTGTAGTAATCACGGGTTTGAACAACTAAGTCGGGCGCCGGTCCGAGAGTGCCATTATTTAGAAAGGTCAGCTTGGGGGCGAGGCTGAAATGCGCGCGCACCTTGGCCCAGGATGCGTTATCTGGTGTACCCCCGGCCAAGAGTTCACGGTGAGGCGCGGCTGTAGATGCTGCCGAAGCTGCCTGCGCCTCAGCGCGGCCGCCCAGTGCCTGCGATAACGTCAGACCGGCTGCTGCGGCGGCGGTTCCGGCCAAAAACTGACGTCGGGAACGATTCAATTCGAGATTCATCTCCCCTCCTCGAGAACTTTTGCGTCGAACGTATTTTGAAAGGCGCAGATTTTGCTTTGCGCTCGCTTGGTCAGGAATCAACCTATTGCATGGAAGCGCGAGAAACATTCCGCGCCTCCATGCTGAACAGGCCTGCCGCACATTTCAGCGGCACTCTAGCGGTTAAAAGCTGAACCTTGCCACGAGTTGCGCATTGAATGGCTCGCCCGGCGCCACGCCTGGAGAGCCGCCTCCGCCGATAGTTCCAGTGACTCGTCCCACGGCCGAACTGGTGAAGCTGGCAGTTGGAGAAGCCAGGTTGAGGTGGTCGTAGACATTATTAAGTTCCGCGCGAAGTTGCAAGTTAGTGCGCTCTGTAAACTTGATATTCTTGATCACCGAGAGGTCAACATCCGCATAGCCAGGCCCACGAATCTGATTGCGCCGCTCGGTGCCGATGGTGCCATTGCTGGGAGCCGAGAAGCTGTTCGCTATCGCAGTCGGGTTGAGATAGGCAACATATCCGGAGCTGTAGGGGCTCGTGGAAGTCACGATCTTGCGTGAACCCCCGGCGCGCGGATTGCCGCCCACGAGTGCGTTCGCATACTGCGTGCCGTCTCCGCTTCCGGTGTTGTCCGGATAGGTGATAGTAAAGGGCTGCCCGGAATGGAAGTTGAACCCGCTGGCCAGTTCCCAGCCACCGGTAAGAGACTGCGGTCCCGAGACCAGGTGCGGCACGCTATAAGAGGCATAGCCGGTGAAAACATGGGTCTGGTCGATGTCTGCCGTGGCATAGAACTGCCTCAGTTTGTAATAGTTAGGGATCAGAGTTGCCGATGTGAAGTAATCGAGATTGTGGCTCCAGGTGTAGGCCGCCTGTGCTGCCAGACCGTGATATTGAGAGGTCTTGATCACGGCCTGCAGCGAGCTGTAATTGGATGAGGTGTTGGTTGCGACCTCGGTGATATTTCCGTAGGTTGGGAACACCGTCGCATAGGCACGCGTGCTTTGCACGGTGTTTCCTGTCGGGTTCAGCGCGGAAGGATTCAGGTCGACCTTGCCAATCAGATTCCTTCCCTCCGTGCCGACATACCCTAGCTGGAAGACGGCCTTCGATCCCAGGCTCTTCTCCGTCTGTAGGTAGAAGTTGTAGTTTCTTGGCGAGCGCCAAGTCTGCGACGCCGTGTAGATGGAGAGAATGCTTTTGGCCTTGGCGGAGCCGAAGTAGTTTGTCCCGGACACAACCGGTACATAGGGAGTATTGATAATTGCTTGTACAGGGTCGGATCCGCCTGGGTTCGACTGCACATCTCCTGAGGAGAAGAGATTGTCCGTAGCGGGAGTGTCATAGTAGAGACCCGCTCCTCCCCGGATGACGATTCCTGGAAACGCCTGATATGCGAAGCCAGCACGCGGAGCAAACGGAGTCTTCGAGACGGGATAGAGTGTGCTGAGTCCGCTGCCCAGATACTCCACGCCGCTCGATTCCACAAAGGACGAGAGATTTTTGTCGCTGTTGTAATAGGCTCCCTGGTACTCATACCGGAGCCCAAAGTTCAACTCAAGTTTCGGCGTCAGTTTCCAGGTATCAGAAGCGAATGCGGCGAAGGTGTTGAGCAGGACGAGGCGCTCCTGATTGCCCAGAGTGATGCCGGAGGAGAAAATTCTTCCTGCCAGAAAATCCGCCAACGCTTTGGCGTTTGCATCGACGGGAACTGCAGTGGTCCCGCCGGTGGGAATGACAGCCGTATCCGAGTACCACGGGTCTGACGTGGCGGACTGTGCAGTCAAAGTTCCACGCGAGCTTCCGAAATTGAACTCGTCCGTGTGGACGCGGCGATATTCTCCGCCGAAGCGGATCTGGTGCTTGCCCACTGTCCACGAAGCATTGTCAGTAAAATGGCCAGTGGTCGAATTGCGGCCCGATGGCGGATTTGCACCGATACCGTCGAATCCTGTAATCGTAACGATGGGTGCTCCAGGAAACTCGGAACCGGTCACGAAGCCCACTGTTGATGGATCTTGATTGTGTACGTAGTCGTGGAATCTTTGTAGAAACTCACTGGCGCCCAGTAGCAACTGATTGGTTAGAGTGGGAGTGAAAGAGTGGTTGTACACCACGTTATAGTTCTGTACGTGCATCGGCGCCACTTCGTAGTATTCCTTCAAATTGTTGCCCGGCCCGGTCTGATTGCCCTCGCCGATATACCAGTGTCCGGAGATGCTGTTGCGGGAGTTGAAGGTGTGATCGACCTTGGCCAGGAAGTTGTAGCTGTAGCCGGTCTCATACGAATCGGATCCGGAGGGGACGTAGTTATTGGCGGCGGCCACGGGATTGCTCAACGCCACGCTGGGCCATAGATACTTCAACAAGCCGCTGGTCACGGGATTGGCCTGCACTCCGTGCGCAGCCAAAAGTCCGTTAGCGATGGCTTGATAAGCGGTCCCTGGTTCGGTGGTGACGGCGATGGGAATGAAGCTGAACTGCTGTGCTTCAAAGGCTGTAAAGAAGAAGGTCCTGTCCTTTACGATTGGCCCTCCGAGCGACCCTCCCCAGAGCGCGTTGCGGTTGTGCGGTGTTCCGCGATCCAGCGGGAGAAACGGATTGGCAACCGATAGGGCTTCATTGCGCAGAAAGTAATAGCCGCTGCCATGCAGTGAATTGGTTCCTGACTTGAGAATCGTGTTCAGCGTGCCTGCTGGACTTCTGCCCACATCCGAATCCGAGGCTGTTTGGAAGGAGATTCCATCGAGTGCATCGATCGGCAGCAGCGCGCCGGAGATAGGCGCAATCCCACCCTCATTCGATCCATTGCGGTTATGCCACGCGTCGTTATTGTCGGTGCCATCGAGTTCATAGTTGATACCTAGACTGCGGGTGCCATTGATCGATCCGTTACCTTGATTGGAACTGCCTGAATATCCTGGGATATAGGAGTTGGCATCAAGAAAATCGCCTGAGTGAAAGGGAATATCGTGCAGCGCTTCACCTGGAATATCCGCCGTAACGGTCGATGTCTCGGTATCCAGAGACACGCCTGAGGCATCGACCTCGATCGAAGATTGATCTCCGACGACGCTTAGCTTCAGTGGCAGGCCATAGATACTACCTGCGGCAATATGGATTCCAGTCACCTTGAGCGGAGTGAAGCCCGGCACGATGGTCGTAACGGTGTAAGCTCCCACTGGAAGATCGGTAAAATTGTATTCGCCGGCTGTCGATGTCTTCGTCTTGTGAACGATTCCGGTCGCCTGTTCAGTGGCGGTGATTTCAGTTGCGGTAACTACGCTTTCAGAGGGATCGACCAGGCGACCGCTGATTCCACCTCTGAAGTCCTGCGCAAAACCTGTTCGATAAAATCCAAGCGAAAGAAACGCTATGACAAAGTAATTCAAGATTCTTCTCATTTTCGATCTCCTGAAACCTGACTGGTAAACCTCGCGATGCAGACTAGCGGCATGCAGCGGAGGGATATACATTGGCGGGCAGATTCCATCTCTGGATAAACGCACACCACACAGCTTTGGGATGAGTCCATGAAGATTCTGAGAGGACATATAGGCACACAGAACCGCCGATGGCTGCAGCGCAAACCTTCCGCCGCTGTCATGTGATTCATGCTTGCCTTTGCGTCTTTGGACTATTCCTTAGCGCGCAGGCATCTACATCGTCTTTGGGGAGCAAACGCGCCATCAGAACCTGCTCTCGCTCGCTCGTGTGCGAGGTGCGCAGTTTGAGAATGGTTCGTCATCGAACTTCCGGTCATGTATCGCTTCCTCGGAATGCAAAAGGCCCGCACCAGTTATGTGGTCTGCGGGCCTCGACACCAGACATGAAAAAACCCGCTCCACTCAAGCTGGTCAGCGGGTCATCGCGTATAGATCCAACATCGTGGAATCTATGGCATGAGTACGTTGATTACACGCGCTTCCCGTTTCGCCAGCATAAGCCATGCAAAACGACAACAACCACGCACTGTTGGGAAGCACATACGATTCATGTATGCCATTAAAGCAGTGGCATACATGAAGGACGTGTGACAGCCGTCACGCGACTTCCGTGGTGACAGTTCTCTTTAGACCGCTCGTCGTGTGATCTGGAAGACTGCCCCACAGTGAACTCTCCGACTGCCCGCGCATGTCGCTTTGTGCGACAATTAATTTATGTTGTAAGTGCGCGGCGAACCGATCACGCCGTGCGGAGGTGGTTATATGTTTGGTGACGCTCTCCAACCGTGGCACCTGCTTGTATTAGCTGTTGTTGTATTTCTGCTCTTCGGAGCCAGGCGGCTGCCGGAGTTGGGCAAAGGATTGGGCGAAGGCATGAAGGGATTCAAGGAAGGCCTCAAGGGCATTACTGATCCATCCCCGACGACAACTGTGCAGCAGACCGCCGTTCCCACATCGACTGCAGCCTCAACGCAGGCCGAGGCTCCCTATGTGAAGACGGATATGGAGTATGTGGTCTGCAGCCGCTGCGGTGGTCGCTTCGAGAATCCGCTCGGTTTCAAAGTGTCGGAATATGTTTGCCGCTCGTGTCAAGCGCGTTCGTAGCTGGTAGTACGCGTCGAACTCCGGGATTCCCTGCCTATTACGTCACTTCAAACGCGAAAGGCCGCCTCGTCGCCAGCTTGACACATAAGACGAGCAGTGGTACTAACTTAAATATGAATCCGAATCGGCGAGCACACGGAGCACTGGTTTTTTTATTAGATGCTGCCGAGAATATATGTTGTTCCTCCCTGGCGTAAATTCCTGACATCCATAGCCGTTGACCTGTTTGTTAAGCGCGTCTGATCGCCATGAGTTCTTGTGGTCGGCGCACTTCGTGAAAAGAACCATCTGCGACATCTTTTCAGTTTGCCCGCGCTCATCCGCATCGAGTCCTGGACATCCCCAACATAGCCAGTTCGGCTTCGGTGGAAGATCAAGGGTTCTGGAAGCCAGAGTGCTGGCCCATACCCAGGACTCATGCCTCGGAGAATCTTATGCGCATTCCTAATAGCTCCAACGACCTCAATATATCAAGCCGGGGATTTCTGAGTACCGGCACTCTCACCACCGCGTCGATTCCGGTGCTCTCCTCTTGGAGCCCGACCACAACGAACGTAGAAGCCCCAAATAGACATGCAAGTCAACACGGAATTGAGCGGAACTCTGACTTCCTGGAATTTGCAAAAGGCGCGGCCCTGTGGATCGAAAGCACAGCACAAAAGGAGGACGAGCGAGGCATCTACTGGCTTCCTCAAACTGACTCTTTGGAAAAGGCAACGGTTAAATCATCACCAAATGCAATCTACAGCGCAAGCACCGAGACAGTTCTCTTCTTAATCCAACTGGCGAATGCCACCGGAGAGGCGCGATACCTGAAGACTGCGTCATTGGGAGCGGATTACTTAGTTGCTACTTGGCGAGAACTAATCGACAAACCTGGCAAGCGTATTTCCCCCGACTGGGCGCTTAATCTGTCACTTTATGGCGGACTTTCCGGCGTGGCCCTTGTTCTGAACGAAACAGGAAAGGCGACTGGCAAAGCAGAGTACTGTGAAGCAGCAAGGACGGCTTCCGACTACATCGTGCGGGCCGCTAAAACCGCCGGCTCGGGTCTCGCGTGGTCGGATGCCCCAGGAATCGCAGGGGACGGTGGCACCGTGCTCTACTTGCTCTACGCGGCCCGCGAATTTGGCAGCGCACTCTACAGCATCACGGCTCAGCGCGCTGGCGATCATATCCTCGAACTCGCCACCAATGAGCGTCATGGCGGATTTAGTTGGGTCGGCTTCCCCGCCTTCCCCGGTTTGCCCAAAGACGCTTACCTGCCGGCTTTCGAGGACAGTACTGCGGGCATAGTTTACGTTTTTGCGCGCCTTTACAGTGAAACAAACAAAGCAAGGTTCCTCTTCGCCGCCAATCAAGGAGCATCGCATCTACAAAGAGTCGTAATGCTTGGCAGCAAAGCAGAACCGGTTTCGCATCCGCTTTCCGACCTGCCGGACTTAAACTATTCAGGCTTCTGCCATGGGCCCGCAGGGGCCGCGCGCGCCCTTTTTGAGTTATATAAGATCACGAGTGAACCCGACTACCAGGCTTGGGCCGAACGACTGGCACAAGGAGTACTGCAAAGCAATGTTCCGGGAGACCTGATGAGAGGCTATTGGAATGTCATTTGCAAATGCTGCGGCTCGGCTGCCGTCATTGATCTCTTGGTGGAGATGTGGGCGTTTACTCAGCGTCTGGACTGCCTTGCTTCAGCGAAGCGCGCGGCACGCCAATTCATGAACCATGAGACACACTTGGACGGCAAGACAACCCGCAGCATTGAGAGGTGGGAACGCGTAAACCCGCGGAGGGTAAGTACCAAGCAGGATTATTTCGTCGGTGCGGCTGGTGTGGGGTCCTCGCTCTTGCGTCTACATCTCGCCGTACATGGGAAATATACCGACGAGCGCTTGCCTGACAATTGGTCTGCCGATGCGCGGTAGGCAAAAACCAGCTGAACGGAGACAGCTAAGCATGACGCCGAGGACGCCAGAAATACTGCGACGGTCTCTGCCGCATGTATTAGCTGAACAACTCCTCAACAGGCCATCACTGCGATCTGAATCGGAGTCGATATCCAGTTCAGTTATGAGTGAACGCCATTTGAACTCCATTAGTCAGAGCCGCGTTGCCGAAACCTGCGAATTCTCCGTGAATTCTCCACCGCCTAACAGGCGGTACCCGAAGTGATGGTCCCACCAGTCTGTTCGTTGAAGAGCCAGAGTGTAACGCTGGCGCTTCCGATACTTCCATTGTTCGGAGCGATCACTACCGTGTAGGTTCCCGCCGCAGGCAATGCCACAGGATTCAGGGCAAGCGATGAACCGTAGTAAGCATTGCCGGAAATCAGCGTTGTGCCATCCGGTTTGAGAATGCTGACCGCCACGCAGCAACCGAAGGTGGAGTTTGACAAAAGCACACTCACATACTGGCCAGTCGCGCCGCTGTCGCGGCGCAATGTGGTCTATTTTTGCTCCGGCGCGCACAGCTCTGGCTGTGTTGGCATTCATCGCAGTGCATTTCATGATCTTGCACGCCTGGGGACTGCATCTCCTCTATCGCGTCACTCATTGGGATGCACTGACGAGGTACACGGCTACTGGCCTGTTTCATAGCGAGGACGCCTTTGCCTCGACAGTGCAGGGGTTCTCCTCTCTCTGGAGCGCAGGCTCAATGGCGCATGGTGCGAATGTCATCGGGATGTTTCTTCTACTGGGCGGAATCTGGGCTGCCGCATTTCATGTTGCGAATGGTGCCTGGTCCGGTGCATTGCTTTGGAAAATTTTGCCCACGCCAAAATCGAAGCAGTTCTGGAGGGTCATTTGCTTCATCCTCGGAATCGCTTTGGCTGGTGCTGGTTCCTTAGCTTGGTACGCGTTTACGTTAGCACCCAGCGCAGTTTTAACTCTGGCCGTCAAATAGGAGAGGCAAGAGATGCTGCGAGACTAGATGGAGTGGTTCCAAACTCGCGTCAGTCAGCGGTTTGGGCCAATACAGAATTATCGACGTGGTGTGATCAAAACGTAGCTAAGGACGGCATTATTCGACTGCCATCCGGAGTTCAACTTCGCGAGGGTTGGCGCGCGCCATCACAGTCCGAGCGAAGGAAGCAAAGATGCGCCACCCGACTACAGACAATGAGGCGGCCCGATTGGCAAGAAACAGATCAGAAGACCGTATCTGACAAATGCCTTCAAAAGAGA
>Ga0181520_10003219_pt1 | contig 28935 bp, 27 predicted proteins | sample PEATcosm2014_Bin_29_FD_132451 | JGI IMG/M metagenome (GOLD analysis project Ga0181520, IMG submission 132451) | Peatland microbial communities from MTU Mesocosm Facility, Houghton, MI, USA - PEATcosm2014_Bin02_30_metaG | ecosystem: Environmental > Terrestrial > Soil > Wetlands > Peat | place...
AAGCTCCTTGAAAGCGTTGAGATTACCGCATGACTATATGTATCGGCTGCGCGGATGGCAAACCAATCGTCGGCCTGAGTCAAAGGCGAATTGCAAGAAAAAGGCCCGGCCGTGCTGGGCACGCCGGGCCGAATGAAACAAGCTGCTGTGAGCTGCCGTCAGGCAGCCGCGTGAATCGCGGGAATTGCACCCGCAAAAGCTGCCTACAGCAGCCCACACGTACAGTCAGAATAGGTCACGGATCACCTCCAATTGATTGCGGGATGCTCGCCGCAGCGGCATCGCAGGCCCTGCCCAACCGTCGCGAATCGCAGAGGGATTCTCGGGAACGTGCCTGGCCGACGCATCGGCCGTTTGACGTGTCCCGATCGCCCATCCGCTCATCGCCGCCGGGCTCTTTCTTCCGGAAACGCCTTTCCGGAAACGCCTGGGTCGCCAGTTCGGACGCATCCGGATCGGCAACCACACGATCGGCCAGTCGCAACGAATCGCGGCCTGGCCGAACGGAAGAATAATAGGCCTGCTGCGACGAATTTTGCAAGGCGAATTTACGGCGGATTACAAGAAAATTTTGCACACCGCACGTGGAGGGTGGCCAACGATGAGCGTTGTGCGGGCGGGATGCTTTGTAATGGCGCAACAAATCCCGAAACAGACGGCCGCCAACGCCGAGCGAAATTCCCTCCGCCGACTTTTCACCGCTAACCGCCGAAGATCGAATTGAGCCAGCCGGAACCCTTTGTCGTCGAGGGCGGTGTTGCGCCAGGCTGGCTCGGCGGCGTCACAGACCCGCCGGCCGGTGGCGTCGGAATCGGGGTCGGGGCAGGTGGAACCGGCGTTACAGGGGCCGGTGCGACAGGTGTGGTTCTCTCCGGCGCCGGCGCGGGCGGCACGGGCGTCGTCGGCTCGGGCGTTACCGGCGCTGGCGGAGTCGCGGGCAGTGAGAGTTTCGGCGGATTGAGAATCAACTTGGCCGGCTCCTTGGGCGGCAGATTCAGCGCGCCCAGGGCGGCGGCGGCGCAGGTCTTGGCGGCCGGGTCGGCTTCGGTGGCCACCGCGCCTTGAAGAATCTCAATGTCCGACTCCTGCAGGCTGCAACCGAATTGCCGGGCGTTGGTGGCCAGATCGCCGTACAAGGCCATGCGAGGCAGTGTCGCCAACTTGGTGGTGTCGGCCGCGTGCTCGAGCAGCGACTCCTGAATATCGCGGCCCTTTATCAGCGACAGGTCGGCGCCCGCGGCGACGACAACATCCGCGCGCGAATCCGACAGCGCGTTCAGCAGAGGTGCGCGGGCCGGGCTCAGATCGAAAACCTGTCCGCGGCCGACAATGAGATCGCCCAGCAGAACGGCGGCGCGGATGGCATAGGAATCGGCCTCTTGCGGACTGAGGGGCAGCAGGCCGGCACGTTCGCGGGCGGCGGCAATCGCGGTGGGGATTGGCTGCCCGTTGGACAGCGACAGGAGCGGATTTGTCGCGGCCCGCTGGGCCAGCGGCGAAGCTTCATTGGCGATGACGAGTTTGGCCGCACTGGCCAGCTTGGGCGATTGCGCCGACAGGGCCATGAGTCGATCAATGGAACCGATGTCAATATCGGCGGCGATAACAATGCAATCGACCGCCGAGAGAGTCTGCGCGGCGTCGATGGCGTTCTCGACCGTCGTGCCCGAGGCCAGGCCGAATCCCAGCGGTGCAAGCTGCGCCCGCAGGTCGTTGAGTGCGTCCAGATTATTGTCGATCAGCAGAACGTTGGTCTGGCCGGTCTGACCGAGCGCTTCGGCCAGCAGCGGAACGACGCGCTCCTGGCCGACAAACGGCTTGTCGGGAAGGCTGCCGGCCAAGCCCATGGCGGCCTCGTAGCGCACCAGCCGATCGGGGAATTCCATGGCCTGGATCACGGGTTGCGTCTGACTGAGATTCAGGCTGCTCTGGCCAACAATTTGCGTCAGAGCCTGGACCAGTTTCAGCGAGACAGCGGAATTGCGGTCCTTCATCGCGCGTGCCAGGGCCGGGTTCAGATATTGAACGCCGGCTGACACGTTGAAGAAATGGGCGTCGGGTTCGGTCGGCTGGCGCGTGGCATCGCGGGCGCCGGGGGGAAGATCGGTCTCGCGCTTGTTGTCGGCAACCAGCCAGAGGCTGATCGCATCGGCACGGTTGGGATCGGCCGCCAGCGTGTTTCGGCATTCACGCATGGCCATCAGGTCGCCGAAGATGGCCGACGGAACGTCGGTTCGCATCAGACCCTTGCTCTCGTCCCAATTCCAGACAAAGCCGGTGTCGCCGGTGCCGCTCATCGACGAGGTGTTGGTATAGAACCGCTCGGCGAGATTGTAGAACGCCGAAGCCAGATCGAGCTTGGCCGGGTCGGCCACGCCGCAGTGGCGCAGGGCATCCAGCGCCGCCGTGTGCAGCTCGGCCGGTCGGGTATTGTCGCGCGAGATCCGCAGGAGATACGGGTCGGATACGTCGTAGCCGATGGCGCCCAGGGCCGTGACGATGTCGATCAGCGTGTCATTGTCCTTGATCGCGGTGGCCGCCAGAAGCGGATTGAGGGAAATGCGGCCCAGATCGCGCAAGGCCCGGCGGATGGTGGCATGCAGGTTGGTCCGGGCGCGGTTGCGCAGGTCGTCAATCATGACCGGTACGGCCAGTTCGCCGCTGTCGCGCAGGCGCTGGAGGCCGGCGAGATAACCCCTCTCGTTGACGGCCATGCGCGTCAGGTTTTCCTCGATGTAGGTTGGATCGGCACGGCGGGAGAAATGGCCCTTGGCCAGCACGGCGATGATCTGGGTGACCACATCGTGCATCTGCGGATTCTTGATCTCCGGCGACTGCCACTTGAGCAGCGTCGCATCCAGATCGTCGTTGCGGTTGTTGGCAACGACCACCGCTTCAAAGGTATCCAGCAACACGCGCGGGTCGGGATTGGAGGCCAGGATGGATTTGCCCGCGGCCGCGGCCAGGTCGTAGCGGGCGATGCGCCCATAATGCCAGAAGGTATCGACCATGTCGGGCAGCGATCCGGGCGCGGGCAGTTCGGGTCGAGCCGCCCCGGCCGCGTCGCCTGGCGCCCCGGCCGGCAATGGAATTGACGGCGCGGGCACGGCCGGCGCGGGACGAACCGGCGCCGGAGCGGCCGGCGCGGGAGCGGGCGTTTCGCTGGGTGTCTGGGCCAGGGTGATGGCCGTCCATCCCATCGCCAGCGACACGACACAAAGCACGGCCACGGACGGTAGGAACCCGGACTGGCGATTCATAGGGATGGCCTCCAAGACATCAAGGCTGGTTGCAAAGCATATCTGGTGTGGGTCCGTCGTATCACAGGCGAACGAACACATTTTGAATCAACTCGACGGCCAACCGCCCAGCCGCCCGTGATCTTCCGCGATGGTAAAACCGTCGCGCGGGGGTGTCAAGGTTTGCGCACATTCCGCACAGACAGGGATTTGCGATTCGATTCGACGTTCATTACACTCGCCCGTCCCATGAAAGCGAAAAGACGGCACGAGCTAAAAACTAATACGCTGGCGACGAATCTTCAGGATCTGCCGGAACTGGCACGGCGCTGGGGATCGTCCGTGTTGCTGGCGGTGGTCGTGGTGTCGCTGGCCATCGTGCTCCTGCGCGTCCGATCGAGCAAAGCGGCCGAGCGTCGCCAGTTGGATGCCCAGAGCATCCAGAACGCCCGCGAGCGGATCAGCCAGTTGCGGAGCTTATATCTGTATCTGCCGCGCGACACCGACCCGTCGCCGGGCCTGGTTGCCGAAATCAAGGATGACCGCGATCAGATGATCGACAACGCCGTCAGTGAACTCCAGGCCGTCCAGCTCGACAGCAGCGCCGACGATGTTCTTCTGGCCGCCGAACTTGAGGCCGAGGGCGATTTGGATCTCACGATCGGCCAGATGCCCGCACTGCCCGGCTCGGGGCAGGACTCGTCTTTGAACCTCAGCAAGAGCCCCGAGAATTATCTCAAGGACGCGGCGGCCGCGTATCAGCAGATCGTGGATAAATATCCCAACCAGACCCTGGCGGCGTTCAACGCGCGCTTTGGCCTGGCAACCATCGCCGAGGATCAGAAGAATTGGGATGCGGCCGCCCGCGAGTATCAGGCGATCCTCGACGCATCGAACCAGGCGCCGGCCGTCCATGCCCGGGCGCAGAGCCAGCTTGCCCAGTTGGACACGCTCAAGTCGACGATCTATTTCGGAAAGACACCGCTTCCCACCAGCTTTGCCAACCTCATGCCCTCGGTCGATCCGCCGTCGTATCTCAGGGTGGCCACGACCGCCCCGTCGATTTCAACCACCCAGCCGGCCACGAGCCGGCCGTAAACATGGCGGAATCGGAAGACCTTTCCGCGGCCGTTGACGAATCGGATTCGGATGTCTTTCGTTTCCAGTTCCAGGCGTCCAAGACGCAGATTCGGCGCATCGATCAATTCCTGGCCGATCGCTGCCACTATCTTTCGCGGCAGACGGTGCAGGGGCTGATCGAGGAGGGTTTTGTCACCGTCAATGGCAAACCCACCAAATCCAGTTACAAGGTCAAGGCCGGCGATCGCGTCGAGATGATCGCCCCGCCCGAACCGGTCTCGGAACTGGTGCCGGAGAATATCCCGCTGGAGATCGTGTACGAAGACGACGACCTGATGGCCCTGAACAAGCAGGCCGGTTTGATGGTCCATCCCGCCCGCGGCCGCTGGACGGGAACGCTGGTCAATGCCCTGGTGTTTTACGCGCAGCGCTGGAGCACGGTCTCCGGCCCGTGGCGGCCGGGAATTCTCCATCGCCTGGACCGCAACACCACCGGCATCATGCTGGTCGCCAAGAGCGATCACGCCCATTGGCGGCTGGCGCGGCAATTTGAAAACCGCACCATCCAGAAAACCTATTACGCCGTCGTCCACGGCGTGCCGCCGATGCTCAATGACATCATCGACCTTCCCATCGGCCGCGACCGCTATGCCAGAGAACGACAGGCGGTACGAAAGATCCAAAACGGCGGCCGTCCCGCCACCACCGTCTATCACGTCGAAAAAACCTTCCCCGCCCCCGGCAAACCCGCCGACCCCGGAACCAAATCCGGCTACGCCCTTGTCCGATTGGAACCGAAAACCGGCCGAACCCACCAGCTCCGCGTCCACCTGGCCGCCATCGGCCACCCGATTGTCGGCGATGACATGTACGGCGGCCGGGTCTTCACCCAGGACGCCTTCACCTTCGAGCGCCAAGCCCTCCACGCCGCCCAGATCACCTTCGTCCACCCCGGCACGCTGGCGACCATGACACTCCAGGCACCCCTGCCGGCGGATATGACGCAGTTGCTGGAGCGACTGGGACCGCATCTCCCGTGATCGCCGGTCGAAATCAACAGCGGTCTTTGATACGCCCGATTGCATCAATGACTTCCGACTTTTGATTGGGATGGCCCGGGAAAGTCGTGGATTGCGCCGCTGCAACATTCCGTTGGAGTGGCGATATAGAGAATGTCGCAGATATTTCTCTATGCAACGGAGGTGTTGCCACGAAGCGCTACGCCCTGATCGCGGTCTTGCTCGCACTGATTCTGGCAATTCAGCTATTGCGCGGGAGTGGTTCGCAGCACGTGCCTCAGGCGCAGACTTACGCTACAAGACAAGTCCCGAATTTGACAACCAAACCCGCCACCCAGCCGTACTGGTTCAGCCTCATGGCGATGAGTCCCGTCAAATCCCTCGGGTCGGACCGGAATACCACGACCTTCCAGTGGTACGGGCCGGATTACAGGCGTGTGCGTGCGGTCAGGCCCGTCAGCATGGAAATACGTTCCGCAGATAACAGCCGACAAATCGCAACGGTCCGTTTCGGCATGGAGAGCGGGCGGACGAGAGGCGGGTCAGACAACTTAGGCAGGTACGGTCCAATCAGGTCTCTGCCCGACGGCGACTACATCCTGGCCCTTACCGTCGGCAACCACGTTCGAGTTTCGAACGTGACCGCTTTGAAAATCGACTCGACGTTCGATGTCGAACAAGAGCCCGCAATCCGCCTGGTTCCCATCCCATTGTCGCCGGGCGAGACACTCCCCTCTGTCGGGGTTATTGTGACAGTTCCAAAGGATCTCGCTCCGACGGTCATGAGAGAGCATTATTTTTTCCCGCCCTTGACCATTGATGGTGTGCGATACCGGCGACCGCAAAGTGATATGCCCACCGGACCGGGAGGGCTGTTCAAGCCCGGTGAGCAGGTAATGCAACTGATTCATCTGGACGATTACATCCCGGCCGTCCCAGTCAAGGCGCAATACCAAGTCACGGCCAGCTTATTCAACTATGTTTCCGACGAGGTGACAATCCCGGCCGATGATACGTTGGGCCGCGCCTGGGATCAGGCGACGGCCACTATCGGGACCACTCAGCCGGCAAAACCCCCGGCACCAGAAGCCCCCTAAACGCCACCAGCAAATATCAGCTGTCGAATGAATAAAAGGGGGCGGGAGTCTTTGATGGCCGACCACACAATCTGCTGATCTTTCAACACATCGCTTGACAGCGTCCGGACGCATCTGCTAATCTTTCAGCACTTGATGGCCAAGAGGAAACCATGCCGAAAATGATCGGGACCGGACTCAGCCGCCGCGAAAGGGAGATGCTCGATGTCCTGCATCGCCGCGGCAGGGCGTCGGCGGCACAGGTTCTGGGGGAACTGGCCTCACCGCCGTCCTATTCGGCCGTGCGGTCCATCCTCCGCATCCTCGAGGAAAAAGGACTGGTGCGCCACCAGGAGCAGGGGAAGCGATATCTCTACCTGCCCACCCAATCGCCCCGCGCGGCCGCCCGATCGGCCTTGAAACAGGTGGTGGCCACATTTTTCGGCGGAAGCCTGGAACAGGCCGTTAAGACATTCCTGTCGGGCGCGGATACGCGCGTATCCGACGACGAACTCCGCAACCTGTCGCAACTCATCAAACGGGCACGACAAGGAAAGGGAAAGCCATGATACTAAGCGATCTGGCCGGCCATTGGCTTACTCTGCTGGTGAATGTCGCCTGCCAGAGCGTGGTGCTCGGAATTGTCTGGGCGATGGCGATGCTCGTGACCGGGCGGGCATCGGCGTCGCTGCGCTGCCTCATCACGAGTACGGCCGTCGTCGCACTGCTGGCGCTTCCGCTAACGGCGGCGACAATTCCCGCCTGGCGAATCACGTGGATGAATCGCACCGCGCCAGGTCGGGCAATAGCACCCCGCCCGCCGGCCGCAGCGCCTGCGGCGGAGACGTCGCTTGCGCCGCCGGTCGCGGGTTCCGTACATGGGTCGACGCCGGACTCACACAGCCCGGCCGCACAAACGCGGCCGGATTGGGCTCTGGTGATTTTTCTGATTTGGATGGCCGGGGTGGCTGTGGCCGCAATGAGATTGTGTCTGGCGATGCGTGGCGTTGCACGTCTGACCCGTGCGTGCGTGCCGATCGACGACCAAAGCGTACGCCGGCAAATCGACGATTCGGGCCTGCGTCGCCCGGTTCGCGCGCTTTTGAGCGTCGCGGATTGTCCGCCGTTAACATGGGGCCAATTTCATCCGGTTCTGGTTCTGCCCGCATGCTCGCGAGATTGGCCGGCCGAGCGTCTTGGCGCGGTGGTCGCCCATGAGATCGCTCATATCCGCCGCGATGACTGGCTGTTGCATATCGCGGGCGAGTTCGCCTGCTGCCTGTACTGGTTTCATCCGCTCGCCTGGATGCTGGCGCGGCGGCTGGGCATCGAGAGCGAACGCGCCTGCGACGACTGCGTGCTTCTGGCCGGTGTGCCGTCGTCCGATTACGCGACGCATCTTGTCGATGTGCTGCGCGATCTGCGCGACTCGCGCCATCGCGCCGGGGCGGCGCTGGCGATGGCGTCGCGCCAGAGTCTGGTTCACGGCCGGGTGGAGGCGATCCTGGACGCCCGCCGCAATCGTCACGTCGCGACGCGGGCGATGATCGTTCTGGCATTGGTGCTGGCCGCTCTGCTGGTTCTCCCGCTGGGGGCGTGCAAGCCCCCAACTGAAAGCATCACAACCACCGCGCCAAGCACATCGGCCGGTTCACAGGCACAAACCGATTCGCCGCCGGCCGCTCTGTTGCCGCCGGCGACCGGCCCCGCCGGCGTTCTGCCGCCTCCCGCGAGCGGACATTCGACCACCGCGCTCAATGGCCCCGGGCCTGCGGCGCCGGATTCACTCGCATGGCCATGAATCACCGGCTGAAAAAATTTCTCCTGCTGTTGTCCCGCGGAGAATTTGGGCGATAATGTGGGCGTACGGAAGTTCTGCGGTGTTCGTGATTGGAGAGCCCATATTTGGTTAAACCTATAATCAACCCTTGGGGCTGATCGCCAGCCGGGCGCATGCCCGCGGTTTGCCGATTTCGGCAGCAACGACGGGAAGTAAACGGCTGGAATGACGAGAGAACCCTCTCGATCGATCCGCACCCACCTTTTTCAAAGGGTTTGATCAGACGGCTCTCACACGGCAGTTGTGGATATTCCGTATTTTTTTACCGCCGCGCCAACCGCATCAGGCGAATGGTTCTCCCAGCGTCGATCAGGCGGGTGGTTTCCTGATCGACCTTCCAGCCGTGACTCTGGGCGAATTGGGGGAATTCGTCGGCGGCGGATCGGTTGGGCTCGGCCAGCAAAACGTGACCGCCTTCCTTGGCGTGTGCCTGCCAAAATTCGTCTAATTCATCCCATTGCACTCGATCATAGATAATGTCCGCCCCGACGATCCGGTCGAAACGAGCGCCCAGGCGATCGACGCTCCAATCGACCCGGCGAACGCACGCGCGATCGCCAAACGGCAGGGCGTTGAGCCGGGCGAACAGCAGGGCATCGGCTTCGCGGTCAACCATCATCACATGTCCGGCCCCCAGCGCCGCCGCGGCCGTGCCGCATAATCCCATTCCGCAGCCCAGGTCCAGAACGGATTCGCCCGGCCGAATCGGCGGGGCGATGGTGTGTTTCCCCTGCAGGCAATCCGACAATGCGGTGGCACTGTCCCACACCTGTGCCCAGTAGGGGAGATGGATTGGCCTCTGGCCCGGCGGATGCCGCGATTCCAATTCGGCCGCCCGGCTCAGCACCGAATCGGGATCGGCAATGCGATGGAATTCGATCGGAGTCGATCCCACGACGATGTTCTGGCAGACGGTCGTATATCGGCGCTGGATGCGGGCCAGCAGGCGACGGCGTTCGAGTTGCGCGGCGGTCGGGATCACGCGGTCTTCGTCGGAGCGTGGATGACCTGAATCGCTCCGCCAAGAAAGCCGTACGCGTACATCAGGCCGTACAAGCCATAGATGATGCCGGCGCCGACGACGCCGATGGCGATGATGGATCCGATGGTGGCGATGACGGTTGCGGCGGGCTTGATGTAGAGGCGGCGTCGGCCGGCGGCGCTCCAGAGCACCGCCATCCAAATGACGCCGATCAGGGCGGGGAGATAAAAGGGCACAATGGCCAGCACGATCGGGGCGCAGGTGTAGCCCATGACATTTTGAAAGAGCACCGGCGGGGCCTTCTGCTTGTTGTCGCCGGTGACCAGCAGCGTATACGTTTTCCGCGCGATGAGCATGAGCAGCCACCAGATGGCCGGCATCGCGAGGGCCAGAACAGCGGCTCCTTCCCAGAAACTCTGGGCGTCGAGCGTGTATTGGGCGGGCTGCGAGCGGGCTTGCATGAACGTGACGGCCGATTGCGTCAGCACCGCCAGCGACAACATCATCCCGCAGCCGATGACAAACGTATTGACGTCGGAGCCGGTCTCGGGACGGCGGATATGATCGATCAGGAGCATCGGGGACGAAAGTGCCCGGCCGATGGTCTTGAAGAATGCGGAGACCAGGCCGATCTCACCGCGATTTTCCCAGGGTGTTCCCGGCCCGGGTCGCATGAGGTCGTAGTGTCCCTCGCGTTTTTTTTGAAATGCGGCGATCTTTACGTCGGCGGGCACATCGGGTTTCCTGGTCATGGCAAGCTCCGGTTCGGATCGGCATCTCCAGCCGCACCAGCGCCCGCGCCAAAGACCGCGCGAGCCGGCCGCGACACCGACAGGCCATCAGGATACGCCTTTGCCCCCCGCGTGGCCATTGCGCGGCGACCGAATCGTCTGAAGTATGCGGGACGCTCAATTCGCGCCGGATGTTGAATCGAGCCATGTCCCCGGCTCGTCAACCAGGACATCAGAGTTACCCCGCACAACCCTCAGCCGCCCCTGCTCAAGGACTTGGTATGTCACGTTGCCGCTCTTGAACACGTAGCCCATGAATCGACCTGGGGTGCCATCCGCGTCGACCATGTTGTGCCAGTCGGACCCAGTGAGGCGGAGGCTCTGCCCGGTATTCCTCGAGATGCCGTAATACTTTACATCGTTCCAAGTGACTTCGCCCTCCGGCCGATTGTCGGTGATGGTCACTACGAAATTCTTCGTTACCAAAGTTCTCTCGTTCGTATCCGCCGTTTTGAGGTTCGGTACCTGCGACGGTGAGATCGCTACGCTCTTCACTCTGGCTGGCGGCGCGGATCGATCAACGGTCGCCGTGACGGTTGGCGTTGGCTGGGTTGCTGGGGGATTGGTCGTGGCGACGTAAACACGTTGGGAGGCGTGGTCGCAGCCTTGCAGAGCGAACAGAGCAAGAAGAACGGCACTGGCGAATTTCATTTTTCGTCGTCCGATAAGAAATCGTGGCAGTCAGAGTATTTATCGTCGTCCGCCACCGGGCGGCATGAGCGACACCGCGCGCGAACGTGCTACCTCGTCGCCGGCCGCATTGATTGCAGCAACCGCCCCCGCCGGTCCGATAAATGTCTTGTGTCTCGCGCCACACGCGCCAATGGTGTCGGTTCCGGATCGGCCGCAGGCCGGCGGGGGATGCGTATCGCCACGTTGGGGATGGTTTGGGCGCTGGCGGGGATCGCGATAGGGGCGGGGTATTACCAGGTGCGGCAGTACGTCGATCGGCAGCTTGTCTTCCCGATCTCGCCGCCGCGCGTGATCCTGGTCAATCAGCCCGACTGGATGAGCGACCGGCTCGCCCAGCAGATCATTCAGACGGTGCGGCCGGCCGGTACGCATTCGGCGTTCGATCAGCAACTGCTCATGGACATCAACGGGCTGCTGCAAGCCAATCCGTGGGTTCGCCGGGTGAATCAGGTGCGTCGCGTGTACGGCAACAGCCCCGGCGACGCCGTTGAAGTCGATTGCGATTATCGCGCGCCGGTGGCTCTGGTGCGCTGGGCGAACGACTACATCCTCGTTGATGGCGAGGGATATCAACTTCCCGAACAGTACACGGCCGAGCAACTCAACAAGATCATGCTGGCTTCCGATGGGACGATAAGTTTGCGCGTCATCACCGGCGTTGGGCGTGCGCCGACAGGAAGCGGGACCAAGTGGCCGGGTGACGATCTGGCCGGCGGCCTGGCAATGGTGAAGGTCCTGTACGGCCAGCCCTATGTCGAGCAGATCTGGGCGGTGAACGTGGCGAATTTCAAGGGGCGGAACGATCCGCATGGCGCGGAATTGGTTCTATTGACGCGGCAGGGGACAGAGGTTCGCTGGGGCCAGGCGCCGGGGGATCGCGACTATTTTGTCGAGGTGCCGGTGGCGCAGAAGATGCATCGGCTGGAATCGGCATGGCGCCAATACGGCCGGGTTGATGCCAATCAGCCGTGGATCGACATTCGGTTCGACAATCCAATCACGGCGACCAAGGCCCCGCCCGCGCCGGGACCGTTGGCCGGTGCGCAGGGCACACGGCGCTCGGGGGCGCGTTCGGCTGCAATTCCATAGCCGGCATTTGTTAAGCTGGAAAGTCTGCGTAATTGGCGGAATTTGTGCCGAGGGACGCTCGCAGCTTATCCAAGTTGAGGATCATCGAGCAGTTATCGATGAATCTGCCGGCATGGCCAGCAAAAAGTCGATTTTCCCGACTGGAAAAGGCGGAATCTTCTTGCATTGCGCCGGCCGAAAGTCGATAACTTTGAGCAACAATAAATCATCGGGATCGATCGTTAAATGCAGGCGGGCGGAAGTCGCGCACGGGGATGGCGTGCCGGAGGCCGTTGGCTTGGGCAGAATTCAGTTCGTGCGTCAGGGGGATGGCGAGAGTTGCGGACAAAGAGGATTACCCGTCAGGTCGGCCTTTGGCGCGGCATGGCGTGCCAGCCGAGCTTGGATCGCGATTTCGACTTGGCCGGCCGGCGATTGGCGTGAAACTGTTTCAGGTTCCGGTTCTACGTGGGTGAGAACCGGAACCTCTTTTTTGCGCGGATTGCATTGCCGTGAGCCACCAGCCATAATGCACTGGTTTCACGGAGGCCGTATATGCCCGATACCGTCGCAGGTTATTTCCGCGACATCTACGACAGCGTGAAGTCGATCTCGATCGGCATGAAGATCACGCTCAAGTACTGCTTTCAAAAGACAGTTACGGTGCAATATCCCGAGCAGCACCTGACGTTTGCACCGCGTTATCGGGGCATCCACGAATTTGAAGCCGACCGCTGCATCGCCTGCGATATGTGCGCCAAGGCCTGCCCGGTTGATTGCATCTATATTGACAAGTCGGCCGCCCGCAAGATCGACAAGAAGACCGGCAAGGCTGCGGGGGGCGAACTGATCCGATTCGCCATTGATTACAGTAAATGTCTGTTTTGTGCCCTTTGCACCGAGCCGTGCCCCACGGAATGTATTCACATGGGCAAGCTGCACGACTTGTCGAGTTATTCGCGCGAGGATGTGGTGGTGGAGTTCGCCCAGCTTGACAAAAAGGGCCTGCGGACGCCAATTCCGCTTTGGCTTGAGAAAAATGCCCCTACAATCCCCTGGGTGAAGGAAGAATACGACCGAGTGAAGAGCGGTAAATTGGCGACACGGGCGGCTGATATTCCAGTCGTCAAATGAGTTGTTGGCGACAATAAAGACGGCCGGTGCGGCGTTTGGAAAGAAGTAGCGGCCGTATGGCACATGGCTATACGACGTGAGATACCCGCGAGGGTGACAGACGAGTTTCTGGTCCAGCAGTTGCGGGCCGGTGACGCTGCCGCCGGCGACGAATTGATTCGTCGCCACAGCCAGGCGTTGTTGCGGTATCTCAACCGGCTGACGGGAAGCGAGCACTTGGCCGAGGATTTGCACCAGCAATGCTGGCTCAGCGCTCTTCAGCACTTGGACCGATTCAATGCAGAATCGAGCAGCGGTGGTTTCAAGGCCTGGCTGTTTCGGATCGCCACCAACAAGGCACATGACCTGTGGCGGTCGGGCGGGCGCGATAAGGCGGCTCGGCAGGGGTATTCGCACGTTGTCGATCACGAGGGTGCTGCCGCCGGAGTTGAATTGGAATCTTCCGAAGCGGCGCAGAAGCTTCGTGCCGCCATTGACCAGTTGCCGGAAAATCAGAAGCAGGTGGTTCTGTTGCGGTATTACAGCGGCATGAAATTCGTGCAGATCGCCGATTTAATCGGCTGTCCGCTGAACACGGCCCTGGGCCGGATGCACAAGGCCGTGCTGAAACTCAAACAGGTGCTTGCAGAAGAATAACCGGCCAGGTCGGCCGGATAAGGGCATGGCATGAGAGACCTGACAGCGAGGCTGGGCGATGCCGAATCGGTGTTGCTGCTTTATCTGGCCGGCGAGCTATCGGCCGACGAGCGATCCCGCGTCGATGAGGCACTGGCCAACGACGCGGGCCTGCGCGACGTGCTGATGCGGCTGCGCGCGATGCTCGACGAATGCGATGGGGCGCTGGCTCGTTTGGACGAAGCGGATTTTGACAGCCAGGCCATGCGACTCGATCGCCAGGCCGCCGTCGATGCTCGTGCCAGTGAGGTCGTTCGCAACTGGATCGCCCAGCCCCGTGCGGCCGCCGAACCCCTTCGGCGGCGCACCCGCGACGCACCGGTGTGGACCTATCCATTCGCCGCCGCCGCGGCGATCCTCCTGGGCTTCCTGATCTATTGGGGCCGCGCCCCCGTGGGCAACCCGGTTGTGGCTCACCAGGATATGTCGCCCACGACCGCCCCGGCCGACGATCTGGCTGCCGCCGATGTTGCCACGCCTGTCACGGCGATGCTTTTCCCAACGACAAATCCCGGCACGGATCTCAATCTGGTGATGGCCTGGGCGGACGATTTCAATGACATGCAGAGTCTGGGTTCGTCCGCCGCCGAGCTGCCAGTGGCGCCCGATGCGCCAGCGCAGGTAAACCCCTAACCGACACGTCACCATGAACCGTATTCTCCTTTCAGTCGCGTTTGTCCTGGGCTCAGCCACGTGGGCGATGGGCCAGGCCCGAAGCGCCCCGCCCCGCCCGCCGGAATCGCGTCCCCCGGAACCCCGTGCCGGCGACCCGCGCTCGGGTCAGTCCACCGCGTCGGGCGAACGTCCGGTGGCTGCCGCACGCGGCGATATCCGACCCAGCGCGCCAGCGCCCTCTCCGCTGGACGTGCCGCTGTCGCCCAAGGAACGTCAGGATTTCCTGGCGTTCATGAGAGAGCACGCCCCGCACGCCCTGATGGTCCTGGCGAAGTTGCCGGCCTCGCCGGCACGCCGCGTATTGACTGCGGATTTCGTCAGCCAATGGAAGGAACTGAACTCCATCAAGAACGACCAGGAGCTCAAAACCCTGCGCACCAATCGCATCGGCATTCAGGATGCCATCTGCCATCACATGATCGATCTGGCAGTCGCCGCGCCCGCTTCGCCGCAGGCCGCCAAGGCCGAAACCGACCTGCGCGCCAGCGTGACCGATCTGGTGAAGAACGCCATCGACGAGCGCAAGTATCGCATCGCGAAACTCAACGATCTGATCAAACAGGAACAGAGCGCTCTGGCCAGCGAAGAGAAGGGGTTGAAGGCGGACGAGGCGTCGCAGGACAGCGCCGTTCAGGACCGCGTCAACGCCTACAATCAGCGATCCCGGCAACTGGGCGGCATCATGGGCCCGCTTCCCGAGGATCGCGCGCTACTGGATCTCTTTTTCGGCGATAGTCCCAACCCGCCGGATTCCAATCCATCCGGGCGGTAGGGGAAGAAGCGGGGGAGATGGGGAGTTTGCGAGCCGGGGAGAGTGGGAGCAGGGGAGAAGGGGAGACAAAAAGGCCTAAATAAGCAAATTTCCACCACTCCCCTTCTTCGCCGCTTCTCCCTCCGCGCAGCAAAAAGCGGGGGTCGCTCCCTCCGAGACAACCCCCGCCCACATACGTCTTTTAATTGGCTGTGGCGATCAATACACCACGGCCATCGCGTCCTCGATCGACTCGATCACCTGGCGGACGTGGAACGGCTTCTTGAGGAATCCGTCGAATCCGACGGCCGACAATCCGCGCGATTCGTCCTCGGTCATCTTGCCGCTCATGGCGATGACCTTGGTCAGTTGCAGATCGGGATTGCTCTTGACCTGCTTGCAGACCTCGCGCCCGTCGACATCCGACAGGTGCATGTCCAGCAGAATCACGTGCGGCCGGAATTTTTCCGCGGTCAATCCGGCCGCGAATCCGCCGTTGGTCACCTCGACCTCGTACTTGGCTTCGTCTTCCAGGATCTTTTCCAGGACTTCGACAATGTCCTGTTCGCTGTCCACGATCAGCACGCGCGTGCAGCCGCTCATCAGGCCGTTGAGCGGCATGCCGTGCTGTTTCATGAACCGGATCAACTGGTTGAGGGGAATCCGCCGGTCCTTGGAGCCGGGGATTCGATAGCCGTGCAGCGCGCCGCTGTCGAACCACTTGCTCACGGTGCGCGGCGCCACGTTGCAAATCTTGGCGACCTCGCCGGTCGTCAGAACATCTTTCTTCGCGGTGCTCATTGTTGCATTCTCTCCTGGGCGTCGGCGTTTTGGGCCGGCGGACTTCATTGCTGGCGACACTTCTTTATCGACTGCCCGCGCCGATCCTTTAGATCGATTGCGCAGTTTTTGCCGATGCCCCGGAAAGAACTGGCGGCGACGAATTTATCGGGCCGCGCGATCCTGCCGGTCGCGCCGTCTGCACGGCCTATAACCGCCCGTTCCCGCCCCGCGTGACACTGCCGTCGCCGGAGCTTGCGTCCGCCGCCCCGTTGTGATCCGACCCGCGATGCGGTACACCATGCTTCGCGCCGATGTGGAGCGCTTGCCATGCACGTTTTATTCGTTCATCAGAACTTCCCCGCCCAGTTCGGACCCATCGCCCGCGCGCTGGTCCGCAAAAATGGCTGGCAATGCACCTTCGTCAGCCAGGCCCCGCCCGGAATTACCGACGGAATCGAAAACATCCGCTATGCCATCACCGGCGGCGCCACCCGGCAAACCCACTTCTGCTCCCGCACGTTCGAAAACGGAGTCTGGCATTGCGATGCCATTCATGATGCACTCAAGGCCCGGCCGGATATCCGGCCCGACCTGATTGTCGGACATTCCGGATTTGGCACGACGCTCTTTCTGCGCGAGCTGTATCCCAAGACCCCGATCGTGAATTTGTTTGAGTTTTTTTATCATCCGCACGGCCCGGACAGCGACATGGATTTCCGTCGCGATCTGGGGTGGGATTTGCCGCAGGAGAAATATTTCCGCGCGTATTGCCGCAACGCGATGATCCTGCTCGATCTGCAGAACTGCCACGCCGGCTATTGCCCGACCGATTTCCAGCGGCAGTGCTTTCCGCGCCAGTACACGCCGAAACTCCGCACCATTTTCGACGGCATCGATCGCGAGGTGTTCCAAAGCCACGGCGATTCGCTGCGTCCGCCCCCGGCCGCGCGGTCGCCGCGCCGCATCGCCGGCATCGATGTCCCGCCGCAGGCCCGCGTCGTCACCTACGTCTCGCGCGGATTCGAATCCATGCGCGGCTTCGATATTTTCATGCGCTCCACACGCATCATCGCCCGCGAAGTCCCCGAGGCCGTTTTCATCGTCATCGGCTCTGACCGCATCGTCTACGGCGGCGATGAACAATTTCTCGACGGCCGCACCTTCAAGGAATGGGTGCTCTCCCGCGATGACTATGACCTGTCGCGTTACCACTTTGTCGGCCGGCTGAGCGAAGCCGATCTGGCCGTCGCCCTGGCCTCGACCGATCTGCACATGTATCTGACGGTGCCGTTTGTCGTTTCCTGGAGCATGATGGATGCGCTCAGTTGCGGCGCGGTGGTGCTGGGTTCGTCGACATCGCCGGTGAAGGAAATGATCCGCGACGGGCACAACGGCCTGCTGGCCGATTTCTTCAGCCCCGAGGAATTCGCCCGCAAAGCGGTGGCCGTGTTGCGCGATCCGGCCGCGTTTCGCCCGCTGGGCCGCGCCGCCGAGCTACTCATCCAGAACCGCTACAGCATTGACGCGGTGCTGCCGCAGATGGCAAAGCTGTACGAACAATCCGCCGCCGGGGTTCCTCCCACCGAGGCCGAGGCCCAGCCCGTTTCCGCGGTGGCCGCCGTCGATCCGCAGGAGGTCATACTTTCGGTCCGTCCCCCCGCCAGGCGCTCGCCGTTCCGGGGGTGATTTGCGCGGCGCGAGCGGCCGAGCGGTATTTTCCGCTTATTCGAGTAGTTGAGGGCAGCGCCGGCGGGAGTGTTAGCCGCAAGCGGAGTAGTCTCGCGGATGATGCGACGAATGATCAAGTTGCTGGTCGACATCTCGCGCGGGCGATTCCTCTTGATTCTGTTCCTGCCCGCCATCATGTTGGATATCGCAGGTTTCATTTTGGATTTGATCACGCATTCCGATGGTCGGGGCATCATCAGATCAATCGGCATCGCCTTGATGTGCGCCTACGGGGTTCTTATTCTCGCGGCCTTTGCTGCGAGGTTCCTTGCCTCGATACAGCCCAAACCGGGCCATTGCCGTCGCTGCGGTTACGATCTTCGCGCCACGCCCAACCGCTGTCCTGAATGCGGTCTCCTGGTCAATGAATCCACGGTAATTTCGGGTGAAGAAACACGCGACGAAAACCCCCGCCGATCTGTCAACGGTGCCGGCCACCAAGAACCTAAACAGGATCAATGATGTTTGTGTCGTGACCCGAGTCTATGTCAACTTCTTGTTTCGCCTACGCCGCGGCGAACCGGACCTGAGAGCATTGGCATCGACGATCTTGCCCCGGCGCATCACGATGAAGGGCGCTCCTGTTTCGACCGCCAGCCGCTTGGCCCGGCGGGCAGCGCGGCGAAGCGCCGCAAGGGCGCCGGCGATCTCGGGATCAATACTCCTTATCTCTTTCACGGATTCGCTCCTTCTTGAAGAAACTGTGGCACAGCTCCTGTGTTGTCGTACATCTCCCAATTGTTCACAAGCCCGCGGTAGATGATATGGAAGTTCCTCAATCCCGCGTCAAAGCGGCGTCTGACGACCACCTCGGGAACATTGTGCCCCGCCGGTTTGCACCCGTGCCGCAACGCGGGCTACGGCCATGTCGGCCGAAGGGGAGGCTCAGAAACACCAGCTTCACGTGGTATCCGGCCTGCCGCCAAGTCGGGATATGCCGCGCATAATTCAACCCACTCAGCGTCGTCTCGAACGCGAAGCTCTCCCGCCTCCGCACGCGGCCGGCGATCTGGCCGAGCATGATCTTGCCGGCCTCCAAGGCGGCCCGCTCCGGCGCAAATGGCGATAATCCGCGAGCGATCAAATCCGCGTTGATGAAGTCCGGGCATCCGGCTTCATTGGGCAGGAACTCCTCGGCAAACGTCGTCTTCCCCGCGCCCCTGGGGCCGCTGCAACCGTCGCAGCTCGCGGCGAAGTTCGGCCTTTAGCTGGGCCTCGGTGGGAACGTGGAGTTGGTAACGACTGGCGAAGACGTTCTTGCGATATCGTTTTCCCAACGTGTAGCGCACCACCGCCTCGTTCTTGTCCGTGCAGAGGATCAATCCGAGAGTCGGATGGTCGCCGGCCGACCGGCGTTCGTTGTCGTAATAATTGACGTACAGTTGGAGCTGTCCCAAGTCCTGATGCATGAGCTTGCCCACCTTCAGATCGATCAGCACGAAGCATTTCAAGATGGTGTGATAGAACACAAGGTCAATGTAGAAATGGTCTCCATCGATGGTGATGCGCTCCTGTCTGGCGACGAACGCAAACCCCCTGCCCATCTCCAGCAGGAACGCGCGCAGGTTTTCGATCAACGCCTCTTCCAAGTCGCTCTCCACGAGTTTGGGGGATTCCGGCAATCCGAGGAATTCCATCACCATCGGATCCTTGAACAGGTCGGTTGGTTTCTGAACTTCATGGCCCTTTTTCGCCAGTCGAAGCAGTCCTTTCTTGTCCTTGCTCAGCGCCAGCCGTTCGTAGAGCAGGCTGTTGATCTGCCGTTCCAACTCGCGGGCCGACCAACCGTTCTTGATGGTTTCGATCTCGTAAAATGATCGTGACTCTTGGTTCTCGACGCGAAGGAGCGTGCGGTAATGAGTCCAAGAAAAGCTTGCATGCAACTGGCCGGGGCGCCAAGACTCCCGATAGGCCGGATCGGATATGTTTGCGAAACCTAATTGGCCACGCGCTGCGTGACTTTTCCCGGGCGGAACCGCCGACCCCGGCAATAGGCCACGCGCTTCGCGCCGAATCTCGTTTGATTTTGATTCCAGCATCGGCAATTCAACATGCATCGCGTATTGTTTCTTCAAAAGCGATGGATAGCTCAGGTAAAAGGCCCGAATGTATTTGAGCGCCGAGACCGAAAACCCGCCGCCCAAGTCCTTTCTCAGCCTGCGCGAGAGATTGGTAAGCAACTGCTCGCCGTAGTTGGCGCGGTCCTCCCCTCTCTGTTCCTCCTCCACAATCTCCTGCCCGATCAGCCAGTTGGCGACCACCTGCGTCGTGTTTACCGACCGTGCCACAGTCGATCGCGCCGATTCGAGGATGCCCCGAATACGGGCATAGAGCGAACCGCTTCTTCTCGCCGCCGTCATTTGTCCTCCTCGACCTGGGAAATCTCGGCCTTCCTACCGGCCAGCAACTCCAAAAGCTCCCGATCCAGATTCGGCATGATCGCCTCCAGCGGCGTGCGCCGTTCTCTGGCGGCAATCAGGATCGTCCACGCGAGCAGCGCGCCCGCGATCGTCAGGTTCTGCCAGGAATAAAACGCCCACGAAAATCGGGTGTTGTCGCCGCACCAATTCGAGAACGGCCAGAAATAGTAAATCCCCCAATGCGGGCCGGAGCCGAAAACGTCCATGGCCAGATGCAGATGAAACTCGACCGCGTAGAGCACGAACGATCCGATCTTCGCCGGCGAATATGCCGCCATCGCCAGGCAGACGATCACGCAAAACGGCAGGTTGTGGCATGCCTTGTGATGCCAGTTCCAAAAGGCGTCGGGGCCGAAAATCCAGCTCAGGTAGGTCACGCCGTCCAAATCGGGCACCGCCGCGGCGACCACGCAGAACAGCCGCTGGCGCGGCGTCAACCCCGGCAGGAGATTGGCGGTACACCATCCGGCCATGAGATGTATGGGCACTTGCATAAGACCGGCTCCGCGCGAATTGGCCTTGATCGGCCGCTGGTCGGCAATGATCGGGTGCGCGACTCAAACGGCGGTGCTCTCTTTTCCCCCTCTCCCTGAGTACAGGGAGAGAGGACAGGAGGCAGACCGCCGTTTTGAGTCACACGCCCGCGATCATCATACAGGCTGCCAGTGGCTTGCGTCGAGAATCGCCCGCCGTATGATGGCTTGCCGTGCCTCGCCCGTTGGCGCGGCGCGAGTCGATTTAGCGAGGAAATGATGGGAATTCGAGCTTGGGGTTTATCGAGTCTGGCGGCGGTCGCGGTTTTGTCGGCCGGATTTGCCGTTCATGCCGCCGATCCAACGTCACTACCGGCCGATCTGATGAATCTCGCCAACAACGCGGCGACCAAAGCGATCAGCGAGATTCCCGGCATGGCTGCCCCGACCACGCAGGCCACGACGCAGGCGGCGTCTCGACCGGCCGGCATTCTGCTGGGATCGGGTGTCATCATCACCAATACCGCCAGCGGTGGCGGCGCGCAGGCGGACGATACGGTCTATATTCTGTACACCGGGCGCGTGCAGTCGACCGGCGCCGTGTTCGACTCGTCCAACGATCATCGCCCGGTTCAGCCGATGCGTTTCACGCTGGGCCCCAGCGGCGGCGTGCTGCCCGGCTTTTGGGAGGGGATCATCGGAATGCAGATCGGCGACAAGCGCACGATCGACATCCCCCCGCAGTTGGCCTACGGCGCCAATCCGCCAACCGCCAAAATCCCGCCCAACGCGGCTTTGGAATTCGATGTCCAATTGGTCGGCATAACCCGGCCGCTGCCGGCCGCCGGCAAGTAGGGGAGTAACCCATGAAGGCCTTTGCAACACGATTGTCGACAGGTGGGCTTGTCGTATTGGTGGCGTTTGCGGCCGTGTGGTCTGCGCGGCGTTCCTCCGCCGCCGACCCAACGCCGATGCCGCTGACGGCGACAACAGAGAATGTTGATCTGGGCCTGGCCACCGCCGCGCCCGCGACGCGCACCTGGGCCACGACCGAAGGCGTCATCATCGGTTCGTACGGCGCCCCCGATGTGGTGGCGCAAAACGGGGATATCGTTGCGGTGGATTACATCGGGCGGCTCGCCAAGGATGGAACGATTTTCGATGCCTCGTACAAACACAATCCGCCGGATGCGCTGGTCTTCAAGCTGGGCAATGGGCAGGTCATCAAGGGATGGGAATTGGGAATTGTGGGAATGCACATCGGCGAGATTCGCAAGCTGAAGATTCCGCCGGAATTGGCTTACGGCAAGGCCGGGACCAAGGACGGCACAATCCCTGCGGATGCCACGTTGGAATTCATGGTGAAGCTGGTGGGACTTCGCAAGGCCCAATAGTGGCGACGCCGGCAGGCTACGGGGGAAACTTCGCATTTTCCACGCAACTGATAGGGGACTCCGCGCGTATTGATATTGGCGAAGAACGGTGGAAAACGACGAATTTGCGGGATTTGCACGCGGAATGTGTGGGCCTCGCGAGGTGTTCAATTCGCAAGTGCTTTGCCATCAAGTAGTTGCAGCGAAAATTTGAAAGAACACCGCAACCTCGGTACAATGGTCGAACGATGCCCATTCGCGAGAAACGCCGAAATAGCCTGCCGCGAGCCGCTCGATCCGGGAGCCGGCTGAAGCGGCGAACCCCCGGCCGCAATAGCTCTTCCTCCAAACCCAAGGCCATCCGAACAGCTCATGCCAAGCCGCTGGTCGTTCCTCGCGAGCCTGTAAAGCCTTCCAGTGGCAGTGGTTATGCCAAGGCGCTGCGCTTCCTGGCCACACTCAGCGATTACGAACGCCTCCGCATCGTCCGCTACAATTCCGATAATTTTAATCTGGATCGCATGCGGCTGCTCCTCAAGCGGCTCGGCAATCCGCACGAGCAGTTCCGATCCGTTCACGTGGCCGGTACCAAGGGCAAGGGCAGCACCTGTGCCATGACCGCCGCCATGCTTCGCGCCGGCGGCTACAAGGTCGGCCTATACACCAGCCCGCACCTTGTCGATATCCGCGAGCGCATCGAAATTGACGGCCAACTGATCTCGCAGTCCGATTTTGCCCGCCTGGCGAGGCAAATCGAGCCGCTGATGTCTCGCATCAAGCCGATGCCCACCTATTTCGACGTCCTCACCGCCATGGCGTTCAAATACTTCGCCGAGAACAAGGTGGAACTGGCCGTCATCGAGACCGGCCTGGGTGGCCGTCTCGACTCGACCAACGTCGTCACTCCCGAAGTGACCGCCATTACCAGCATCAGTAAAGACCACATGGCCCAGCTCGGCCCGACGCTGGCCCATATTGCCGCCGAAAAGGCCGGCATCTTCAAGCCCGGCATCCCGGCCGTGACCGTCGCCCAGGAGCCCAGCGTCGAAGCCGTCCTTACGCAGGTCGCCCAGAAAGTGGGCGCGCCGCTGGATATCTGTGGAAAAACCATCGAGTTCAGTTGCCGCTTCGAATCCAGCCGGATGCTCGGCCCGCACAATCTCGTCTGCCTGACAACGCCCAACAGCCGCTTCGAGCACTTGGCCGTGCCACTGATCGGCGAGCACCAGGCGATCAACTGCGGCCTGGCCCTGGCGATCATCGACCGCCTCAAATCGCGCGGCATCGCCATCGCCGACGCACGCGCCATCGAAGGCCTGTCCAAGGTCTCGCTGGCCGGCCGGATGGAATTCGTCAGCCAGGAGCCGCGCATCGTCGTCGATGGCGCCCACAACGCCGCCAGCCTCGACGCCATGATGAAGGCGATCGGCCAGCACATCCCCTACGACTCGATGGTGGTGATCTTTGGCTGTTGCGCCGACAAGGACATCGGCGGCATGCTCGACCGCGTCACCAGCGGCGCCGATAAAGTGATCTTCACCCCGGTGAACAATATCCGCACCAGCAACCCGCACGAGTTGGCCGTCCGTTACGTCGAGCAATACGGCAAGATGGCCCAGGTGGCCGACAATCTCGAGGAAGCTCTGGCCATCGCCAACCGGGCCGTCACCAAGGAAGACCTCATCTGCATCACCGGCAGCTTTTATCTGGTCGGCGAAGCGAAGAAATACTTCGCCGCCCGAGCCAGCGCCGGCCTCACCGGCCTCAAAGCCGCCGAAACGTCACGCTAAAGAGAAGAAATATTTCTCGCAGAGGCGCAAAGGCGCAGAGTTGTATATTCACCAACCTTCGTTGGACCACGTCCCGTGATGATTGGGCGGTCGTTGCTGGATTCGATTTTCGCGCAGCCGCCGCCGGGTCAGGGCGCAACGGATCTTTCTCTGCGCCTTTGCGCCTCTGCGAGGTATATTCTTCTATTTCGCCAACTGCCGCGCAAGCCCGAGATACGCTTGGTAACCAGCCCGGATTTCCGTCATCGTATCCCCGCCGAATTTCTCGACAAACGCCCTGGCGATCTCGAACGCAACCACGTTTTCCATGATGACACTGGCCGCCGCGATGGCGGAGATGTCGGATCGTTCCCAGCCGGCGTCGCTGGGTTGTAGCGTTGTCAGGTCGATGCTGTGCAGCGGCTTGCCGAGAGTGCTGATTGGTTTCATCGCCGCCCGGACTACCACCGGCTGGCCGTTGGTCATGCCGCCTTCCAGGCCGCCGGCGTTGTTGGTGGGGCGGGTGAAGCCGAGTGACGGCGTGTCCCGGCCGGCGGGGTCGTAGCCGATTTCATCGTGTACCTGCGAGCCGGGAAGGCGCGCGGCCTCGAATCCCAGCCCGAATTCCACGCCCTTGAACGCCTGGATCGCGATCACCGCGGCGGCAATCCGCGAATCGAGCCGGCCGTCCCATGTCATGCACGAACCCAGCCCTGGCGGCAATCCGAACACGTGTGTCTCGACAATTCCGCCGGCCGTGTCCTTCGCGGCTTTCTGATCGGTGATGAATTGCCGCATCGCCGCATCGGCGTCCGGATCGGGACAATAGACCTCGGACGCGTCGCGTCGCGTGCGCATCTCGGCGAAATTTGCGGCGGTGATTTCGATAGCCGATTGTGCCGAACCGACGGCGCGGACAAAAGCGAAGGCCTCGATCCCGAACTCTCTCAGCAGGCATCGAGCCAGTGCCCCGGCGGCGACGCGGGCGGCTGTCTCGCGGGCGCTGGCCCGCTCAAGAATCTCCCGGCAATCCGTCGTGAGCCATTTGATCGACCCGGCCAAATCCGCATGACCCGGCCGCGGCCGATGCAATGGCGGCGTCGCGGCCGGATCGTCCAGGCGCGAATCCTTGTTGGGAATCAGGATCGTCACCGGCGAGCCGATCGTCCTGCCAATGCGCACGCCGGTGATGAACTGGGCGCGATCGACTTCGATCTGCTGCCGCCCCCCGCGCCCATATCCGCCTTGGCGGCGCAGAAGCTCGGCGTCGATGAATTTTGCATCGACATTCACCCCGGCCGGCAGCCCCTCGATCAGGGCGATATTCGCCTTGCCGTGCGATTCACCGGCGGTGCGGAAAGTGAGCGTGGCCACGGTTCACGCCACTCCGGCCAGGCCGGTTTCAATGGGCGCGGAAATGTACTCGCGCGGGTCGGTCACATGTCCGGTCAGGGCGCTGGCGGCCACCGTCAGCGGCGAGGCCAGGTAGACGGCGGACTTGGTGCTGCCCATCCGGCCGGGGAAATTGCGGTTGGTCGTGCTGATGCAGACCTCGGCGCCGTTGAGCCGGCCGAAGGTGTCCGCCGGGCCGCCCAGACACGCCGAACAGCCGCTGGGTCCGAGTTTGCAGCCGGCGTCGATGAGCGTTTCCTCGATGCTCTTTTCGCCGGCCATCCTGGGCATGCCGCGGAGATTGAGGCGTTTCATATCGGCGTGAACCTCGGTGCTGCCGGGAACCACGAATGTGTCGATCTTGACGGTGTGTCCGCTGAGCAGATTGGCCGCGAAGATCATGTCGGTGATCTTGCCGCCGGTGCATGATCCGAGATAGGCGCGGTCGAGCTTGACGCTTCGGCAGTTGTGGGCGGTGTCGCGATTGTCGGGGCTGTGCGGCTTGGCGACCAGCGGTTCCAGCGTGGCCAGATCCCACGTGTGGTCGAACGAGTATTGCGCATCGGCGTCATCGCGCACGACTTGCCAATCCGCCTTTTTGCTGCGGGCATGGACGTAGCGCAGAGTCTTGTCATCGACATCGCAAACGCCATTCTTGCCGCCGGCCTCGATCGCCATGTTCGTCAGCGTCATGCGGTCTTCCAGTGTCAGCGAAGCAATCCCTTCGCCGGCAAAATACATGCTGCGATAGGTCGCCCCATCCACGCCGATTTCGCCGATGACCGCCAGGATGAGATCCTTGGCGGTGAGATACGGCGGGATTTGCCCGTGGAATCCGAAGCGCATGGTCGGCGGCACTTTGAGCCACAGCTTGCCCGTGCCCAGGACGAACGCCGCGTCGGTATTGCCGATGCCGGTGGCGAGCTGGCCGAAGGCGCCGGCCGTGCAGGTGTGGCTGTCGGTGCCCAGCAGGATTTCACCCGGCCGGACGTGTCCTTCCTCCGGCAGCGCCTTATGGCAGACACCTTTGTAGCTTGTGCGTGTCGGATCGCGATAGGGATTGGGGATGGTCGGTTCGTTCTTGACGAATTCCGCGTCGTAGAACCATTTCAATCCCTGCTCGCGCACGAAATCGCGCAGAATCTGGACATTGCGATGGCACTTTTCGTCGGCCGTGAATATGTAATGGTCCGGGATGATGACGACTTTGTCGGCGTCCCAGACGCGGGCATTGCGGCCGAACTGCTCGTGGAAGATACCGATGGTTCCCGGCCCGCAGACATCGTGCGTCATGAGGACATCAACATCGACCCAGATATTCTCGCCGGGGCTGACACGGGATTTCCCCGAGTGCTTGGCGAGAATCTTTTCCGTCATAGTCATGCCGGGCATGCGAAAATCTCCAAAAGAACCAGCCGACGGCGATATGCCAGCGACCGGTGAAAAGAGTATAGCCGATGGGAGGCCGGGGGTCTAAGGCGGGGGTTGCAGTCGCCGACCTTTTGCCGAGAATGACCGACGGCAGACAAAAATAGGGAGTCTTTCGCGTGAACATCCGCTATAATCGTGATCTCGACACGGGCCTGCCGCATATTTATGGTCACGGCGTGTCCGAGGAAGAGGTGGAAGATGTGCTGCGGAATCCGATCGAGAGGCGGCATGCTGATGCCGGTTCGCAAGCATTGATCGGCCAGACGGATCGAGGCCGATTTTTGCGAGTAATAGTGTCAATTGACGCCGATCGCCGCGGCGTTTTTGTCATTACGGCTTATGATCTCGGATCCAAGCCGCTCAAGGCGCTGCGACGCCGGATGAGAAATAGAGGATTGCGATGAAGACCAAGACAACAGTGCCGCCGCAGAAGAAGGCGCAGAAAAAGGATCCCAACCGCTACCCTAAGGGCTGGGATCGTGAGAAAGTGCAGCGCGTGATCGCCCACTACGAGAACCAGACGGACGAAGAGGCAATTGCGGAGGACGAAGCGGCCTATCGCAATCCAAAGACAACGATGATGCAGGTTCCCAACGAACTTGTGCCGCAGGTTCAACGGCTTATCGCCCGGCGCGCGGGCTAACAACGTGGCGCGGATCGCCGAGCCTTGCCGGGATACGGCTCTTTCTTTTCAGCTCTTCTTCATCGCCAAAGTAACGATGTACAAGCTTCGACCATCCGGGTGGATGAATTCCAGGCGAAGAGAATCCATGCCCGCGGCCGCGGGGAAGTTGGCATCGACTGTCGATCGCGGTTTGGCGGCGATGCGGGTTTCGCCGGCGGCCAGCACCTTTTCGCCCGCTCGCGCCTGCCAGTGGCAGGTGAGCTCTGAAAGATCGGTGAATGAATAGCGGTTTTGCAGGGGCACGACGCACTGTCCGCCGGCCGGGGTGATTTCGGCGGCAGCGGTGTGGACGGGGCTGTAGAGCGACTTGAGTACGTAGTAGATATCCGTGGGCTTGCGATCGGCGGTGACGGCGCCTTTGGCGCCGGAGACGCGATAGCCGGTCGCGGCGTCGGACTTGGCGCCGGGGGCGGCAATCGACCAGCGCTGGGGGAACTGGTCGTACATGCCCTGATCCTGCCATTCCCAGATGAACGCGCCGGCAATGCCGTCGGTGGGCCAGATGACATCCCATTGACGGTCCTCGCCGCCCAGGTGCCCGCCGCCGCCGGGATGGTATTCGGTCATGACCACGGGGATTTTGGCCCGGTCCGGGCTGTTGACCGTCGCCTTGAGTACCGAGAGATCTGGAGAATGGTAATCTTCAAAGTCCGTCTTGGGAGCCTGGCGCAGGTTCATCTGGGAGATGAAGGCCAGCCGCGTGGGATCGTGGGCCTTGGCGTAGTCCAGTTCGGCCTGGTTATTGATGCCGTAGCTGCTTTCATTCCCGCAACTCCAGGCGACGACGCAGGCGCGGTTCTTGTCTCGATTGAGGGTCTCCTTGGCATGGTAAACAAACGCCCAGGTGCGGTCGGGGTTCTTGATCTCGGTGGCCACCCAGCAGGAGGGAATCTCGTCCAGGACGTAGAACCCGGCCTCGTCGCACAACTCCATGAACCGCTCCGCGTGGTTGTAGTGGGCGGTGCGAATAGCATTGACGTTGTCGGCCTTCATCAGGGCGATGTCGGTTTTCCAGCACTGCTCGGTGAGCGCGTGGCCGTAGGGGGAAAACTCCTCATGCCGGCAGACGCCGGTGAATTTCACGGGCACGCCGTTAACCTCAAAGACGCCGTTCTTCAGCTCGACCTTGCGGAAGCCGATGCGGTCTTGAACCCGCTCGACGACCGTCTGGTTGTTATCCGACAGGCGATAGAACACGTAATACAGGTTCGGCTTCTCCGCCGACCAGAGCCTGGGCGCGGTCACCAGGGCAGAGAGTGAAACCGTGGCCGAGCCATCCGTGCCGATGTCGCCGGCTTGGCTCATCGCGGGGATGGCCACTTGGCTGCCATCGAGAGAATAAAGATCGCCGCTCAGCACGAAATGCGCCCCGGCCGGGCCGACGATGCGGACCGTGCTCTTGAGCGTGGCATCCTTGTATTGGGAATCCAGATCGGTGACGACGGTGACATCGTCCACATGCAACTGCGGAAGAGCGACCAGATACGTCTCGCGATAGATGCCGCCGAGGCACCAGAAATCGCCGTGATCCAGCGATGCGGATGAGGTGTTCTTGTAAAGGCGGACAGCGAAGTTGTTGCTCTGGCCGGGCTTGATGGCCTTGGTGATGTCGATATCGAACGCGGTGAAGCCACTTTCGTGATAACCGCATTGCTGGCCGTTGACGAAGACCTCAGCGCCGTCATAGGCGCCGTCGAAATGCCAGAGAACTTTCTGCCCGGCGAAGGTGGCCGGGACATCCATGGCGCGGCGGTAGAGGCCGATGTCGGTCGAGGGTCTGCCAGTGCGTTCCTGATAGGTGAGGGTGGAGAACCCTTCGATTTCCCAATTGGCCGGAACGGGGATGTTCTTCCAGTCT